>ENA-UOUE01000140-UOUE01000140.1-compost-metagenome-genome-assembly--contig:-NODE-140-length-57703-cov-15.968122_pt1 | contig 57703 bp, 30 predicted proteins | sample MGYA00238146_ERZ747223 | MGnify/ENA primary metagenome ERZ747223 (study PRJEB28781, sample SAMN06268865) | compost metagenome | isolation source: single cell | place: USA: California, Emeryville, Joint... | reverse complement strand
AATGAAAATTTGCTTGATATAGGCTTATTCTCGATGATATCAAGGAAAAAGAATCATCACAGCTTAAAAGTATAATTCAGGCGTTCCATTAATATCCAAAAGCTCAGACTAACTTGATTCGAAAATTTTAAAAAGTGCGCTTTTTTTTCTTTCCTTCACGCTCTTGAAATTTAATTAATTCAAGAGATCAGTGAAGTGCAATTCCAATACGATTGAGAACTATTCACAGTCCCTTACCCAAACAAAAAATAAAGAATTCAATACCACTAAAGAAGATAGGCAAGAGAAACACTAAAGCAAACACGACAGTAGATTAAGTTTCTCCAGTTAATTTCTAACAAGCTTCATAATCTCTCTTGATGGTAATTTAATCCCTGTAATCAACCAGAGAAGAAGGAAAAGAGTAGAAACAGTTTAGTTTGAGAATTCTGAGAAATGTCTCTTACACAATTTTTCGCTGCATTCTTCAACTTCAACAATTTAGATTATCAATGAATTAATGGCCGATGCTCTTGAGTTCCAAGAACCGAAAATAACTCCATGCCTGACCACAATGGAAGCGGAAAATTAATGGCTGTTGAAACTGAGAAACTAGGTTTAATATTCAGTATGAATTTGCTTTTGAGAAGTATTTGTTCTTCCTATAAATCTTCAACATTAGCTTGAGATGGATCGACTGAGGGGGCAACTGAAGAATCTTTCACACTAGTATATTTAGAGAATTATTTCATTTCGTCGAAAGTAACTTTGAGTTTGCGTTCTATAATTTATTCCACTTTAGACCTCTACCACTGTTTGCCTTACAATATATGATGATACCCAGGAATACGGTTGTTGAGCAAATTCTATTTTGAATGATGCCTGGAGTTTGAACATTAATTCCTTTTTTTTATATTTAATGTAAAATCCTCGCCTACTTTCGATTCAAAATTAAGCTGAAGAGATAAAGATTAATCTGAAAAGGAGAAATAACGTCAATTGGTGGTCCAATTTTGATTCGAGAATTAAAGGAAGCTATTAATCGTTAGGATTAGCAAATGATGTTAGTATATATAATCTGTTGTAATCGTCAATCAATTATCCCACATGAGAGAAATATAAATATGTAATTTTTCTTTTTAAAAATTTTGCTTATATTTTCTCTAAGATTTTAAGTCTTTCTTAGTTCAACTTCATTTAAGCGCGTCTAATCAGGAGCTGTGATAATTGATGAGAAAGGTAATATAGTTAGTTAAAGGTTGGAGTATAAGTCGGTGTGTAGGTTGGTGGAGGAGGATGAGGCTTCGTAGGGGTAGGCTCATTTTTATAGCGCCCTGCTTGCCCTCCTTGATGCTGATAGTGACGTTGATAGTGATGGAATCGCTTTTGCCTGTACTGCGAGAGTGAGAGGGTTGCCAAGCTGAAAATCAGAAAAAGTAGTAAAATTTTCTTGATCATTTGAGTAATGTTGGTAAAACAGGGTTGGTTTGTTCAAATATCCTTTCGATGAAGCTAATTCTGAGAATATGAAGCTTCGAAGGGGTATTTATAGCTGATTTTATCATTTACAAACGGTTGAAATCTTTGAAATAAAATAAAAATCAGTGACCTTAAATATTTTAATCTCAGCACCAGCCCTAAATTTCTACTGTTGAGGAGGATTCTGCGCAGTTATACTCGAGGCAGGTTTTCTTCTTCTTGTTGCTTTTTGTGGTATCTCTCCGTTGGAGAGTCTTCTACCAAAAAAACTTTTTCATAACTCTCTGAAAGGGTGTCGAGAGGTATTTTAGCCAACTATATTGCAGTTTGTCCGTTTTAGATCAATCTCTCCTAATAAATCCTAAAATGCTGTTCTATTTCATAGTTAACATGCTAGATAGAAGACATTGCGTCAACTTCTTGTTCTTTTGCTTTCAAGCAAGAAAAATTAAAGGTGCAATTTGGAGTCAATTTTGTGGGCTTCAACTTCAATGGCTTTACAGTCTTACTTTTCGTTTTCAACGATGTGATTATCCATCTGTTGTATTTCTCACCGTTATCCATCAAGATAATACTCATTTACTGGTTTTGAAATTGCTGGACTTTTCTCTGAGGAATTATCAAAATAAATTCCAGAAATTCTGATTTTTAAGAACTTCATTAAAAAGTGCTTTAGACAAAAAATTAAAAAATATTCACAATTCAGTACTTTGCTGCACAGTAAGGAGAAAACATTTCTTTAAGTGCTCGAGTTACTCTTGAATTCTTTTATTTTTCTTTTTGTGGTATTATTAGCAAGATACCTATGGCCTTGGCTTTAAATGCTTGGTTTCAGTTAGTAGGTATAAGAAAACCACATCCAAAATCTACTTTAATCATTATGAGGAAAGAATTGGAGAAATTTTCGCAGAGTAAGACTGGCAGAACGATAATGTTAGAATCCAATAATTCTCAAATGAAGCGAGAAGACAGGCTAGTGTATCAGTTACTTAACAATCTATATTGATCACTTATTAATTATTCATGGATCTATGAGGGTTAATGTATAATAAATGGATATATAATTATTGGTATTAGTTAAATTTTCAAACTCTATAGATCTTAATAACTACTTTCGCTCAACTTAGCCAATGAAAGCTCTTGCTTTATTTTTAGAGAGTCAGATCTAAAAATGCAGATTATTGCCATTATGAATTTTCGCTCTGGCCTTTTTTTCATTTTTCATAATTCTCCTCACTAAGAGTCAAATAAATGCAGTTCAATAGCATTATGGAATTTTTGGAAACCATTTTGTTCCTCGCAATAGAGTTCTCTCTCATTGTCTGCGAGGCGCATTTTGTTTTCTCAAGGTTATTATTGTTGAGCTGCTCTATTGAATGTTTTAATAATGATTGCAGCCGTAGAGAATTAGGATTTATTGATATGTTAATCATCATACATATGAAGACAATATAAATGTAATCAAACTTCATAAATCTATTTATGGACTTCAATTTGACTTAATTCGGTTCAAACACAACATTAATTACTCTAGAAGCAATGGGACCTGAATGAAAATAGTAGTTATCTAATAATTATATCTTTCTCTTTCTCTTTCTCTGTATGGGCCGGGAGTGGGCCGTGGAGTGGGTATTGCAAGAGTGGGTCGTGTAAAAGTGGGTCGTGTAAAGGTTGGTGGCCGTGTGAACCTAGGCCATCCAGTTCTGGTTGCAAGCGATAAAGACGCTAAACAGATAATTAGAAGAACAAGAAATAACATCTTCATTTCGAGGTATAAATGGCTTTATTTGCTCAGATATGCTTTTCACAATGTGTTTGATTTTGAGATTATTAGCAGCATGCTCTTGGTACATGGGTATTTATAGTCGCAAAAATAACATTGCAAATAACAGATACTGATTTGGGTACTTCAGCAATCATGATCAGTAAGAACAATATGATCAGTAAAGTAAGAATTAGCTAGCCAAAGGACTGACGAAGCTGTAAGTGAACTCATTTTAATTAGATGCTTGCTTAATTGATTTTTTTTGAGATGTATCCTGTCTTTCACCTTATTCTCCATCACACATGATATGTGGAAATTGACTTCAATTATAAATGAATAAATTTTTCTAAATTTACTGGGATCTTGCTATTAATACAAATTCCTATCTAGTCGTTTTGGATTATTGATTGCTGATAACGCTTCTATGTGCCACAGAAGAAACACCAACCAAACAAAGTTAGAAACAGCATTATTTATTCCCTTTTTCCACACACAACAGGACAATTATTGAGCAGATTACATTTTGAATGATGCCATAAAGGATGGAGCTTATTTTCCTTTTTTGTAAGATGAATTTCATTTAAAATCAAGCTGAAAAATCAAGCTAGTCCGATGAGAATAACCTGAAACAGAGAAATAATGTCGTTGGCGATATAATTTTGACTTGGGCATTAAGGAATGTATTAATTATGAAACTTTCAGCCTATTTTAGCATATATTCGATTTAAGCACTAATCAATTATCTATCACACATGAGAGAAATATAATATGTATTTCTTTTTGATTTTTCTTTATATTTTCTCCAGTGGTTCCCTCTGAGATAGAGTCTTCCTTGGGTTAGTTTAACTTTTTTTAAGCTCGTCTCGTTAGAAGCAAACATAATTGATTAGGTTAGAAATGTAATTAGTGGTGAGTTTGAGTATATGTGGGGGTGTATGTTGGTGGTACTGCTGTCGTCGGATAAGGTCTTGTGGGAGTTGGCTTATGTGGCCCTCCGTGATGATGATGGTGATTATGGTGATAGGGAGGATAATGAGGATACCGTCTCCGTCCAAACTGCGCACGTGAGATAGTGGCCAAGCTGAAAATTAGAAAAAGCAGCAAAATTTTCTTGATCATTGAAGTAATGTTGGTAAACAAGGTTTGGTTTGTTCAAATATCCTTTCTATGAAACTAATTCTGAGAATATGAATCTTCGAAGGAGTATTTATAGCTGATTTTATCATTACAAACGGTTGAAATCTTTGAAATAAAATAAAAATCAGTGACCCTAAATATTTTAGTTTGAGCACCAATCATAAATTGATGGCAAAAGAGGATTAACCAAAGTTGTGTTCAAGACAGCAGGCCATTCTCGATAAGCGCCTTTGTTGGACAAATCGGAGAGTTTGTGATGGAAAAGAGTTCATAGTTTTCTGAAAAATTGAAGCGTGCTACTTTGAGATCACTGGGTTGTTGTTGTTCGTCCGTTTTAGATTAATCTCTCTACTGATAACTCTTAATACTTAAAATGCTGTGACATACCACAGCTAAAGTACTTTAAATAACCATTGCCTTAGTTTCTTATAGCTATTTTGTTCCGAAAAAAGGAAATATTGGCAAAATGTGCGATTTAGCTTAAAGAATTAGGGATTAAACTCAGATGACTTTTCAAAGCTTGCTTTTCCCATATTATTATGTGAATAGCGCTGTGCTGAGTTTTTCACCATTTTCCATCAAGGATAATTCTCATTTACTGGTTTTTAAGTTGATGAACTTTTTATTTGAGAAATTATCATGGTAAATTGTAGAAATTCTCTCTGAATTCTTGTTTTTAAGAAAGTCAGTAAAAAAAATCTGCGCTATTGAGAGTAAAGTAACTTTTAACAACCAAAAGAAAAATCCAGAATTTTCTTATGAATGAACTGACATTAAGGGAGATCGAGCGTCTCTACTCAAGGCTTCAATGTCCTTGTATTCTTTCATTTTTTAATTTTTGCGGAGGTAATGTTACTGTGCCTAATAGATAAGGCTGTAAATGCTTGGTTTCTGTTGGTATCAGATAGCTATATCTAAGGTCACTTATTTCTTTTATTCCTCTGTAACCAGCTCTTTCTGAGACGAAAAGTTGTGAGATATCAATCTATATTGTAATTCTTCAAAGGCTAACCTGAGAAAACAGGCTGTGTAGATTAATTGATTGCAGATCTATATTATTTTAACATTACTCTTGAGTTATATGTATATATCGAGATACACATCATTTTCATTGTCAATCAATTATAAAACTTATAAATCTTTTAAGTTGAACTCTCTAATGTTGTTTGTATACCCTGAAATGGAATTTCCCATTTCAAAGTTTTTCAGAATTATGTTTTTTTGTTTTAATTGTTTTTTCCAGCGAAATGATAATTATTGCAATTGGGCAACTTGATCAATAACCCGGTGGTATGTATATAGGCTCATCATCTGTTGGGCGGGCATCGCGAGCTCTTATCTTCGCCGAGAAAGAGGCAAACATCAAACTGAAAATCAAAAGGAGTAATAACGTCTTCTTGATCATCTTCATCGAGCAAATATTTCGGATTATTGATATTGAATTTCACTATTGCTTTGATTGTTACAATAAATCGTGCGAAGGGCATTATAACAACCTAATTTACTTGACAAACCAGTCAGATCTATCGACAGAAATATATATTCAGCAATCTCAAATATTTTTCTCTAAAAATTCAACGCCAGCAGGTTCTGAAAAGCTAACTTTGTGGTTTGTTTTTCTCTGTTCCTTGGTATGTATCTCTTTGAATTTATCATATACTTCGATAACATTTCTTCTGATTCAGTGATTTTCTCTAGAAAAAGGTAGCCCAACAAAAAAATGCAATGGATCTCGAGATCCAACGCGAGTGATATTAATCAGTAACAATGCATTTGATTTTTTTTTCTTTTCGAGCAATTGCTACTGGTAGGCTATCTTCAAGTACTGATCAGTGACTGGTCCATCCTAAAGATTCAAAGTTATACTTGTAGTTTTCTATATGCTATGGCTTAGGATGTCCACCAGAGAGAGGTATTTTATTCGGTTTTGTTCGAACATTAATCCCCTAGTGTTTCTCAACTCAAATTATATGCTCCACCAGCCATTGAATAAGCTTCTAAAAGGTAATATTTCGCCATTGATAACAAGAGGTGATGCTTGAATGAACAATAATGTCTAAGGATAATGGTGGTGGTATTGGCTAATCGATTAGTAAAGAATTGTTAGGTTTAAGTTAAGAAATAACAGCAATTTCCAAGAGAGAGAGGAAAAAAAAAAAGTTAACCAAAAACCAACAATGTAATCTCTCTGATAGTTAATAATATTCATAATATTAGATTTATTCGTAGTCTTTTAAAACTAGAACGAGGCTCACTAAGGTTTTTGAAATGCTTATCTGCTGCTCATTTTCTAACCAAGATCTCAGGAACTAAATTTAGAATTCTTCGCTTTTGAAGAAACTTCAATAAATTATAAAATTTTGTGAGCTCGAAAATTCTGTCTTGAAAACGGATAAGAAATCGGCGCGAGCTCAGAACTAGTCTAAATCAGTAGCAAATTGAGGTCCAGAATAGACAACAGTCAAGCTTAAGAAAGCTTTTCGTATCATCATAATTATATTATTATCCCGATATTACAGAGGAAACAACGAGGGATAAGCTTATCTGAATGTTTAATGTTTGTACAGTACAGAGGTCAAAAGGATTGTTGAATCAGTATTCTATGATTATTATTGATGAGTGCTGTAATACAGAGGCACCACGCTTTATTAATACCATTCACACCTCATAGTCTTCATAGTAACAGAATTTGATATTATCCATAGTTAATTGTCCAGGTAGACTTTAGGCATATAATTTCTGAAGAACCTGCCTCAAGCTTATATTAATTCTGTGAAAATAAGAGAATAATATGTGATAAAAATAATTCGTTGTCATAGCCATGGAATTTTTTGATAAATTGTTGGCGCAAGTATTGTAGGAACTCAGAAGAACATAAAGAAACCTATATAATTATGTGGCATGCCTGATGATCTGACTTTCGTGCTTGTTCTTGCTGACTATAATTTTGAAATAATCTAAATCAGTATCACCCTTTCTTAAAGCAGTTGCAGCAAATTTAGATAATAATTTGAGAATTAATTTCTTGAAAACCCCTCAGAAGAAGATGACCAAGAAGATTTTGCTGTTTATTCTGTTTATCAGCATGACATATCTAACATTCTCGTTTAGCCTCAGAAGAGATAGACTACTCCGAGCAAAACCCCCTATCAAAACCGACGCTGGTCGATATCCAGACTAATGAGTATTTGGTTGGATTGATACGCTTGTCAATCAATTATCATTCAGTCTTATTCACTCCCAAAGAGTCAAGAGGTTTGAAATGAAAAGCTTTAGTTCCGTGTGAGTATGGTCAGAAACTAGCCCCAAGAAATGTTAGATTTACAGACTAATCCATCAAGTCAGTATTTTTAACAATGTTTTCATGTTATTGTGTTTATTTGTGGCGATCAACATACATTAAATAAATAATTATTTTCACATGGCCGCTCAAAATAAAATTCTTCATACTAGGAGAATGATTGAAATCTCGCCCCAGATGCAAAAAGTTAGCGTCAATGTAGTAAAACTATGCCATAGAAAAATGACTTAAGCCGTTCTTAGTTCAAAGAGATGTAGTAGCGAACAATTTCAAGTAAGCCACTCGAGAATAACCGTACCGCAGATTCTCGAATATCTTTGAATTAAGTTTAAGATTGTTCAATTTAATCGCTGAAGAATTGAATTTTGCCTATATTTGAGGGGATAATTCTCTCTTAGTTTTAATCTTCAATCTAAGTCGAGTCAGCAATATATTTTCTCAAGTCTGAATGAAGATTGTCCCCATTTTGATCGGCAGTAGAAATTCAATTATCGATGTAGTGAAGTGTTAACGTTGATATTATCTAATTATAGTGACTGTTAGAGGTTAGTAATATATAATTGTGAGTATCAATTCAATTATCAAAATATTTAGTTCTCTCCATATGTTGCGGATCAACCGATCAATTATAAACCATAGGATTCTTAGGGATATAAGTTATCCAAATTCATAAAGTCATTTAAGTGAAATAGTAACTATAACAATTAATTAAATGGCAGCTATCTTAAACTGGCACTAATTCTCTTAGTATGGATTCCGAGTAGGACTATAATTAGGTCGATCGTAAGTAGTGAAGGTTGGTTCCGGATAGGGAGGTGTTGGAAAAGGTGGTCGAGTGAATGTAGGTCGTGGTGGAAAGGTTGGCAAAGTCGGTCCCGGGAAGGGAGGTCTCGTGAAAGTTGGTCTTGGAGGGAATGTTGGCAAGGTTGGTCCTGGGAAGGGAGGTCTCGTAAAGGTAGGCCGTGGTGGACGCGGGAATGGTGGGCGATGGTAGGGTGGTCTCATTGGTCTTCCGAATCTCCCCGAAGACCCTGGGAAACCAACACCTCGTCCTGGTGACCTTTGACCAAATTGGGTATTTTTTCTGCTCTTGATAGCAAAAGAGATGCATATCAAGCTGATAAGAAGAAGAATCAGCAAAATCTTCTTTTTCATCATTGGGCGAAAAATAATTGATTTGCCCAAAAACAATTTCAAATATACTAATTTTGAGAATGCAGTGAAGAAAGGAGTATTTATAGCATGCAGGTTACTTTACAGAACAGCAATACTGATTCGAATTCTTCAATAGAAGTTGAAATCTGCCAGCTGAAAGTTCTTGATTAGAAAACCACAAAAAATAATTTTGGACGAATAGCCGGCAGAGTTTTCGATCTTCCTAGTTCTGATGTTATATATCTCTCTTCTCGATCGCATATTCTGTAAAATGATATGTGCTCGAGAGGGAGAGCAATGTGGAAGGAGGACTATGTGAAAATATCCATTGATTCTCGAAATTTACTGATTGCCCTTTGCTCTGGGATAATGTCGCTATTTGTCCGTTTTGGATTTTCTTCTACTGACAAAGTATTAAATCATCATTGAGAAAGAGTTACTCACTAAAGTGACTGCATCATGCTTTGTTGATTTTTTTTCACTCTTAATTTAGAATTTTGTGTTGGAACTACACCGATGAACAAGGCTCTTACGGGTTTCAGTGATAGCCATCAATTTGGAATTATAAACCCTAAAGTAATTCTCAATATCAAAAATAATCTTTTAGTTTTTAATGAATAAGCTGTTCTTTTTAGTTCCATTGCATAAGTCTTATCGTATCTCTTCGTCACAAACGAGATTTTAGCTGTGAGTCACTTTTTTTTTTGCTAAATATGTCTTTCTTTCTCCGTACTGATGTAACACTTTTTGTTCTCCTTTCAGTAGCTAATAAGTAATAAATACCCGTTTTTCATCCAAGAAATTTCGAGAAATTATTTGGAAAATTTTTTATTTTTCGATTTAGAAAATGATGGCAGCCACTTTCCGTCTTAGCAGCCTGTTTAGCATCAAAATCCGGATGCCGTCAAATTTGCCTACTTGGAGTTCAAGTAGATTTTTCAAGCATGAAATCTTTTTTTTTTTGTTGGTTTTTTGTCAGCATTTGTGTGCTCCCGTTGTAAGAACCGAAATTTCGAATCTATCACTTATACAATGAGAGAGAAGGTAAAAGTACTCAACCCCAAGACTCTTTAAGGAGTTTATTTTACTTTCACGTGACGTTGCGCCTGTTTATGCCTATATTAATTGACAACCTTCATGGCTAGGCCATACAAGCTATTCTACTCCTCTTATCAATAATGGGTGTTTTCTACGCTGTCTCTAGTTTTCTAATAGAAACAGTAGGATTGTGTAGAATAATACTTAAGGTTTGATAAAGGCTAAAATTTCTATTTTCGATATTTTCAAGTAGAGAAGATAGTTGCTACAACAACACAAGAAAGAGTTTTATCGGAGCACGTTCCCGTTTTGAAATCTATTTCCCAATTATCATATTTGGGTTTCCTCCACAGTTAATGTTATTTCTCTCTCGATCAGGCTTTCTGATCTTTCTATTAAATTTTATTTGTATCACCTTTCAAATATGTACCCGAAGTCAACATCCAAAGAAATCGCCGTCCAAAGAATGCCTCTCCCTTCGTCTCAGAAAAAGTTTGAAGAAATGGTATGTATAGATTCTTTGCCAATGGTTGCAGATATTCATGCCAATATGGCCTCATCCAGATAGCTTTTATTATTTTCTAATGTCAAACTCAACATAGTGCTTTATTCTTATTTGAAATAGAAATCATCCATCCCTTCACAGCTGCTTGCTTGGTGCTCTAACTCTGGCAATCAGATCAGTATTATTGATTATCCGAAAAAACAAAAACTTTCTGAATTTGCGGGAGCGCAGCTGAAAACTACTTTTGGTAAAGGGAATGAATACAGCCATTCTCAATGAATATCTGCAAATATAGGCGAATGGAGCCTTGTCAAAGAAATTCCAAATACACCATTACTTGTCTCTCTCTTCCATGCCCCAGAAAACTCTGCCAGCATGGAGATTTTTGACATTTCAAGTCAAGGGAAGCTGAGAAAAATTTACTCTTTTGAAGAGATCATCGGCAGTGATCACTGTTTCCAATAGAAAATGATACTAGTCAGATTTATAGGAACAGGATACGGAGAGGTGACATATAATGCGAGAAGGAATCTCCTCGGTGCGATTTCCGTCCATGCGAAAACAGCTTATCATTTATTCAACATTGAATATAACGGTGGGAGTCATGTGAAATTGTCCCGAAAGTCGGCATGGCATAAGGAATATGACAAAGCTCCTGGTACAATCTCTATTAATTCTTCAAGGATAGAATCGTTGATTGTTTGTTCGCATGTAGACAACTCGCTCCCCGGCTTTGAGTTTGATCCAAATGGAGAATTCTCGGCAACTGTTGACATTTATGGGAACTGTGTGGCCTCTGATCTGAGCTCCAATAAGTGCATCTCCCATTTGAAATTAGGGAAAACAGATGGTAATACTGCTCAAATATCTTATTATGTCAAATTCCTATTTTAACACCCATTCTTTCTCGTCTAGATGATTTTGCGCGATGTAAATGGAGTACAAACATTGGCGAGCCATTCTTGTATGTCAAATTTGACGGAAATAAAGCAGATATTTTAGATGTCGAGAAGAGCGCCTTAATTTCGAAACAATCATTTACAGTGGATGCTGGTACGCACAAATCAATTCTTTTCCATAACTGGTTTGTCCCTACTCTATCAGGTCTAATATATTGGATGGATGTTTGTCCAAATGACGCTAATCTACTAGCATCATGTACTTCAGCCAAGAATATCGCCGTGTATGATCGACGGCAGTCGAAGAAGGTGAGATTCCTTGAGAATCACCATTCGAGTGAGACATCTAGTTCTTCAATTTTAATGCAGATTAATTTGGGGCTTTTCTAGAGTGGATTTCTTGTATCCGATGGAACAAGAAAGGGGATCTGTTGGCCACTACCTCTGCAGATACAACCGTAAAAATAACAGACTTTAAGACATCGAACGTTCTTGATACTATCAAAACCTCGAATGGTCGTAAAAAAATTGTATTTCCCAAGCTTCATTATTCACGGTCGATTAGAGCCAACGATGTCAGTCTGCTTCATTGAGACGAGCTAGAAACAGAGAAGATTATTTATTTCGCGGGGCAAGTGCCCAACTTTCTAGCTTCCTTCGAGGGATACAAATGCTGAGTGGAGTGATTTTCACTATTTTCACAAAATATTGTTGAAGGGACAATGAAAGCTGTCGTGATAAAAACTGCATTTCAAATAAATAAACTTTCATGAGATATAATACGATTAAAATTCTCATCAACATAACTTTTTCAGAGATAACTTGCTCAAGTGGCTTCATAACTTTGCCAGTTTTGTTTCAATGTGGCCAATCTTTTGTTGCATGTTGCAACCTTTTTGTGTAATTCTAATGCAATTTCACGTTTTTTTCCTAGAGTATTAGAATTCAAAGACAAACTATTCTCATTCTCAGTCTCAGTTTTGAATGAATTAAAATAACAGTAGACGAGCTGATAATATAAATCATAGAATTCAGTTACCAAGCTTATAGAGCTAGCATGAATATTATTTCAAAGAAAGAAATTTTTCTTCTTTCAAAATTCGAAGCCATTACGTTATAGAACTTCATTTATTCTCGGGTCAATGATAACTGAAACATTCAGCCAATCTTCTTCATGTTTATCTATAACCTGGTAAGCCTTCTGAGGAATCACTCTTCTTTCCATCATCATCAGGGTCAAACCGTCTCCTTAGTGAAAGTGAGACAAATACCAAACTGAAGATCAGAAGAAGTAACAAAATTTTCTTGGTCATCTTCGAAGCATAAATGGTTTGATATCGATTTTGATCCTCTCTAAAATGTTTATTATAAGTTTTCAAGACTAACAGGATTTATACCCCTGCGAATCTACTCAGAAGTAAAAAGTTACTGACTGAGATCTTTGCAATAGAACATGAGATCTGCTGTTCATTTTTATTTTTTCTGAAAATCCAATTGAAATGTAAGCTAAAGTAATTATGCAAATTGTTTATTATTTCCCCCTGGTTCTTGGGTTTCTCTAAAGTTTTGTTATGCCCTACCCGATAATATCATGATAATATCAGTTATTGTGAAGTATCTAATGGAATCAAGTACGTTCATAAAAAAACAGATCTGAAGAACGAGCAGTAAATTGTTTTAATTAATTCAATATTATTTATCCGTTTTGGATCAAGTCCTACTGTTTCCAGGACTAAGGAAACAGCCACAAAGCGTAAGAACTCAGAAGTGAAACTGCTTCGGATAGAGTGTTTACAGCTCAGAAGTGGATATAGGTCTATTTCTCCCCATAAGAAGAGACTTTTCCCACGAACTCAACCTCTTTTTTGAGATTTTCTTTTATTTTTAATTCTTACCAGTTCTTAGATCTAAAAATTTTTGATCGCTAATTTTTTCTCTTTCATTTTGAGTTACATAGTAGAAACTTTCTTTAGCATTATTATGTCGAGATGATGATCACGCAAAAAGAATACTGAGTTTAAATTGAAAGATGCTGCAGTGTCCATCTTTCGATTGATATATTTTGTGGTCTGGAATAGACTTAATTTCCTGGCAATACTAACTATTGGCAACTAACGGAGAGCTTTGCATTCTCTTTTTTTTTTAAAACTAATGCAAACACAGCCATAATACTGCGCTAATTTAAAATAAGTCCCCTGTTTCAAATGAGCAAAGGAGTATTAATAGACAAAGGGATTCTTCACGCGCTCTCAGGTTTATTCCTCCATGCATTCGTTCTGGCTTTGTATGGTTTCTGGGTTGTTCTATTTCGATTGTTAGCCTCTTTTTACGAGAGATGGATATTAGGAAAAATCTTGGTATCATTTGGGAAGGAATTGGAAGTTCCTATTCACAATACTAAATAAATTGGTTTCCTTTTTTCTTGATTTATATGAACGAAGCGTTAAAACCACCGTAATATTTCATTAGTTCAGCCAAGCATACATAGAAATATTGGTTACGCGAACAGCAACGACAAATTTAGTCTAAAATTAACTTTGAATATTAAAATGAGGTGTAGGTAGCAGTCGGTCCAAATGTTTTAGTATAGGTTGCAGTCGGTCCAGATGTTTTAGTGTAGGTTTGGGTTGGAGTGGGCGATTCAATCGCTGATAATGGAATGGTGGCTGTAGAATCCATGTATGCTGTACGCCGTGTATACGTCGCAGTGACAATTAGTCTCCCATCATCTGCGAGTCTTCTGGGCAGGATATATTTCGCCAAAATCGCAACTTTTGCGTGATCTAGGTATCTACCTACTTGTGAGTACCTTGCATTGCCATTTGATGGTGTCCGTGTTGGGTAGCGCGAGTTTGATGAGCCTCTTGATGAATTCATGATTTTGTTCCAATCTGCTTGGGAGGCAAATGCCAGGCTGATAGCGAGAGTGAACAGCAAAATCCTCTTGTTCATGTCCAATTGCAAATGCTTCAGTTCGTTTGTGAAAAGTACTTTCAAATATGCTAATTCTGTGAATGCTAGATTCAAAAAGCATTTATACCCGCAGAAAATATTCTGAAAGCAGTTTACAGACTGTTTTAGATCATTCTATCGTAAAAGCAGCAACAAAAGGAAATTTTAATTAAAGAGTAGAGAATTATTTCATTACTCGGAAATGGTTAACTTACCTGCTGTATGGCTCTTTGGTGGGTTTGCTGGATATCTAAAGCCCAAACAAACATGCATTCAAGGTTTTTTTGTCTGAAAGCATTCAGCCGCTATAAGATAGGGCGATTTCTAGTTCACAAACGATTACTTGAAATTAATCAATTTATTCCAATTCCTTTTCGTTTTATTTAATTATACTGTCTTGGCCTCAGATTCGGGCTGTCCGAACTGAGAATTAACGATTCCAACAAAAAGGAATGAGGTTGGTACCTATGAATTCTATTCAGAATTATAGAAACTTTATTGTATTTAAATTCATTCCTACTGACAAAATGTACAGGTTCAGTTAGTGAGTCTAAATTAAATAGTTAATGATGCAGCTTGTTCATCAAAAATAAAGGTCTTCAAGAGACTAAAATGTCGCTCTCAGCATGTAAATGGGGTTCCACGAGGGACGTTAACTGAGGGGCAATTGTGTGTCTTCGATTCTCTGGCTTGCGAAATCTAATAACTTAATAACTTAGAAGATCGATTATAGTTGGACCATACAAGAGGACTAGAATCAAAGCAAAAATTATTATTACTGAACTAGTATTATGATTTGAGACCTCAGAAGTCAAATCAGTCTTGTTAGCGAAATTTTTTTTTATGTGATGAATCAAGCAATACAGCATTTGCGAGTAATTTTCTAATTATTATCGATATTATGTGACAAGTACAGATATCAACCATCTTGACATGAAATGCTGCATGTGCTGTTTGATATTGACCAAAACCAAAGAAAAGAGCTTCTTAAAATTCTTTTATTTCCTAGTTTTCTTCAACATTGCTCTGAAATTGTTTCTGCATAGATATAGCTTAAGTGCTTAAAACTTCTAAATTAAACTCGACTTTTTCGTGGCGCTGCTGTTGGAGGGAGCGTTTTACCATCTGGAAACAGTTAGCTGCTGAGAATAAATAGTCACAAAAATTGACTGATTTAAGTTATTGAATGGATTAAATTTTCATCTCGTACAGACAGATCTTCCCCTCGTAGAAATCTATGTGGATGTAAAACTAAAAAAAAGTATTTAACTAGCGATTGATGGCTCATGAGGATTGCTTATTCGATGGCTTAAGTTTAAAGAGATTTCGATTATTTTCTCTCGAATTTCACATCATAGTTGCTTTGATCTTCAACTTATTCGAAATGATCAATAATGAGAGATTCATTTTCAATTTTCCAACTTCAAAATGAAATATTCAATTCAACACATTAATATCTAACATAAAACTCTTCCATTGTTAGAAACAAATAGTTATTTAAGCTATTCAGGTCTCTCCAGACCTTTTAAATTTCTCAGCTAACTGCTATTTGCAATATCCTTAAAGATCTTAATAGTTACGATATCGATCGGAGTAATCGGTTGAAGTTGGATGATAGGAAGAATGTGTCCCAGTCGGTGTTGGGTACCCGGAAGGATGTGATGAATGAGTTGACCCTGTGTACCCTGTGTACGAGTGCGACGGTGAGTACGATGATGTGTATCTTGGTGAATACGATGACGAATACGTTGGTGAATACGATGGTGAGTACTTTGGGGAATACGATGGCGAATACGACGGTGAGTACGATGATGTGTGCGTCGGTGAGTACGATGGGGTATACCTTGGTGAATACGATGACGAATACGACGGTGAGTACGATGATGTGTATCTTGGTGAATACGATGACGAATACGTTGGTGAGTACGTTGGCGAGTACGATGGAGTGTACTTTGGTGAGTATGTCGAATAGGGATGAGCCGAGCTGGTAGTGTGGTCATAGTATGGACTCGAAGTTGCAGAATCTGTGTAATGAGGTGGTGATGTGTACGTTGGGCGAGTATCATTGTAGTAAGGACTCGTATAGTTTGGGCTGGTGTACGGTGCAGTCTGTGTTGGACCTGCATAAGTAGTAGATGCGGATGGGTACCGGCTGGATTCTTTGGATTTACGCTTTCTGTGCCAACCGAAAATCCCGAATGAAACGGACACGAAACTGATAATGAGTGTGAGAATCAATAATTTCCTGATCATCTTTGTTTGCAAGAAACAAATGATTTGGTCTGTTCTTTCAAAAAAACTGTTTAATATGCAAGGTAATTAACTGGAATATAAAGGTGATTGATAAGTGTCATACTGATTGACTATGTTCTTCTAATAGAAGATTTGCTGATGTAAAATATTTTAGGATTACTTTGCTATAAATTTAGCATTGCGTTATTTTTTCTTTTTTTGGAAGGATATCGACCTGAAGAGCGTACCAGATGCCGATGGTATCCTCATCAATTATATTTTCCTTATGATTTCACTGAATAAACACATATTTGGTGATTAGTTTCCAGGTTTGATATCTGAAAAAAGTGTCAGGGCATGGGTACTAGTGCAAATAATACAAGGATGTATCTCTACTGAAGGGAGAACTCTGCTTTCAGCACTTACTACTCTTTTTAATTCCTGATGATCGGCACAGTTTGATACGAAGTTTAAAAAAAAAGAAGTTTTAAATAATCTTTTTATCTTCAGCCTTTCCACTCTCAGCAAGAGATAGATAATTTCTTTGTTGACTAACAATTTTATATACGTAAAAAAAGAAGTTTGATATAAGTGCGAGCTGGAGCTTGCAGTCGGCGTAATGGGAGATTGTTAATTCATATTCTTCATTTGTTAGAAAATTTTCGAAAAAACGGAAATTTGCATTGAATCAGTTATAGTTCGAAAAAGAATATTGGTATAATCGTATGAGTTTCAACAATTAGATGAGGAAGAAAAATTAGCCTCGATCGTAGTACGACTGAAAGGCCATGAAATGGAAGAGAGAGATCTTCGAATGGTTTTTCTTTTAAAAGCTCAAATGGTCTCCCTTTAGAGGTAGTTCTGTAGAAAAATACATAGTTTAATGTGTGTATTTTGGCGAAGTTAAGGATATGAGCTAACGTCAAAGAAACCCGTATTCCTCATAATTAATGCTTTGGGTTGAGAGTTGAATGGAAAACGAAATATTAATTAGGCCTGCTTGTAGTCGGGTTAAGTTACGGTAATAAAAAATATCTTCGATTTGTCACTAAAATTGATACGAAAGAATTTGTTGGAGTAAGCTTCTCTCTTCAGAGATAACTTTTTACAAAGAGCTATGGCTCCATCCACAACGAATCTCAATCACAGCTTTCTCAAGAGGAATCCTTAGAATGCGGAGATAACCTAAAATAAATCATAGGGAGAATTTCAGTCCATACAATTCCATTCGACTAGTCTCAATCTCTAGAACTAGAAACAGTATGTTCCTCCCCTATTGAATCATAATTGTTCTCAATCATAACCTCATACGAAATTGTCATTTTGTTGAAAAGCTTTGTTTGACTCATACGCAAGAATCAAAAAGCGGTTATTATTGTTCATATGTAACACGTTACCCAGTTTACTTATGAAATTATCAGGGAGATCTGTAACGAAGATTTCCAGTCCATACATTCAATAACTCAACATGAGTGATTAATCGGTAATTACGAACTCAATAGCCCTTTCAAAGATGAAAAAGGTTTCGGTGGATGTAGTTTTCTTAGAGGATATTGAAATCTCTTTTATTTTTTACAAAAAGCGTTCTGTCATAGAATAATTTCAATCAGAAAACAGAAATTAGAGTTAATTATGCAACTACACAGGCCATGATTTTCTCTGATGCACATATTTACATGTGTTCTCCTAACTAACAAATTCCTAGTTATCTTAAATAACAAACTCTTATGGATGCAAAACCATACTTCTGAGAATCTCACTAAAGAAATAAAAGTCATGTCAATACACATTATTAAAAAAAAAAAGCTGCATTATACATGATTTCTTTTTGGGAATTTTGTGGATCTGAATTTAAGTGATATTTCTTCGAATATATAACATCATTCTAATTATTTGATTTCAGAGAGAGTATGCTTCTTTGACTCATATCCAAGAAGATTTTCGTTGGACTCTCCATCTTTTTCGTTGAAAATTTCGATGCCTTTCTCGAAGTCATCCAAGCGGTGGACTCGAGGTCTGTTCATTGGAACATCCTCATGTGGTTTTACAGTGATATTTTTTGGTGAGCTAAAATCGAATAGAGAAGCATCATCTTTATCAGAGTCCTTCTCTAGACCACTGAGACCTTTTTTGAGCCTCAAAATCGGATTTTCGAGGTCGTTATTAATCAAGTTGTTGAAATCACTGCATGATTGTTTTTCATTAGCAACAACGAGTGGGTCCGTCGAGCCATCACAGTTTAATTTCACAAGCAGTTCACTCTCCTTGAATATGTCTTTGTTGTCTTTGTAGAATTTCAAAAGATGTCTCGAGACTGGACGAACATCATCAAACTGTATCAAAAGGTCACAAATAAGCCAACTACCTTAGGACAAAGAGTTTACTTGATTGAGATGCTTCAGGAAAGGTATGAGATTAGTCAATTCTTGATCATTTCCGTCACCGTCAAACTCTTTGATCAAGATTCCATTGTTCGGCTGATGTTTCATCTGCATTGGCCAATCCTAATAGCAGCATGCTAATTGTTAAAAGGCCTGAACACAAGACAGCAATACGTCGATAAATATCGTTTTTTCAGGAAGATATCCCAGAAGCGCGAGTTTCTTGATGTGAATAGAATCCGTGCTGGCATAAGTCAACTTTCTTGAGTAAATAGCGCAGAAATAATTCAAAATTCCCAAAGACTTGAGAACCTCAACAGCGTACTATCATGGTAATGAGATTACTGTTAGATGATGAAAAATCAAAGACTATGTCACATATTTTTCTCCGCTTGTGTAAATGCAAAGGTTATAAGTCTGACTCATCTCGGATAAAAATTCGTTGAGGCCTGGTCGAGGAACCGCATACATCGTGACGACTTCTTCGTCGATCGACAACTAGAAAGGCCACAATTAGTTTCTCTAGTAAAAGACAATATAATATGTACGTTGAATAAATAGCTGATTGCTTTTTGATCCTCTAACGTAACCTTAGCAAGAGTTCCATCCAAATCGAGGATTAGCACTTTTTTATTCTAAGTCAGATAAATGAGATCTACAGCTCAAGCGGTTGCTTTACATCATCGAATTCAGGAGTCGTGTGAGGAGTTGAATGTCTGACTAATGTCTCGCTTGCTTCACCAACGTCTGAAGCTTTCCTTAGTAAAAACTATCAAGAAAAGCGCTCGGAGCTGTGTACCTTTTCGGGGTTTTGAAGCAACTCATAAATTTGCATTTCAATTTATGGGCTGAACTTTTTCGAAGGTTCAGTTTGGTCTTGTTTTAGTGAAAAATTTATACTTTTTGAAATGATTGTTTGATTTGACGTGATCCTTTGGGTGTCCGTTCATCGAACTAAAGTTTAGTTTAAGCTGAAAGGCTTAGGTTGGCTTGCGCGTACTTGAGAATTTCTTTAATTTAAACTTTCTTAGACTGAATGATTTAATCGTGATTTTTAATGTTTAGAGTTGGAATTGTTTAGATTCAGTATCCCTGACTGCAAATTAACATAGAATGTAGAATCGAAATAAACCTTCGAAAATTCAGCTCCTCAGAAAAAAATGTTCCTTACACAATTTCTTGAATGAAGGCAAGAGAATGCAACGTGGATATTTGGAAATAGTGGTGTTTGAGAGTTTGCTTACTCGTTTTAGCCCTTACTTGCTGGGTCAGTATGGAATGTTAATGACCTAAAAGAATCTAATTTTCTTTGGATTTTGGTCAGTAAATTAAAGTTAGATGCTTTTGGAAAGTAGTATAATTAATAAGGACAAGCAAACAAGTAAAATCTGACCGCTTCGGTACTTACTTTCTCCTGTAAGGATCGAAACAGATTTGGCTGCTGTGAATGGGGAGATTTGCTGTAAAATATTCATGTACAAGTAGTATTCTCTCCTGAAAATTGTTCATCAAACATGATTAATAATAGTTTAGGAAAACATTTTAAGGTATGATTTTAAGCAAATAGATATGAGAGGCAAGGCTATTAGCATGTAAGAGGGCGAGATTCTACAACTTATATTAGGTGAGCCTCACGGAGTTCTCGAACGAGGGAGACAGCTGGAAAGGTAGGCTCGCTAAATTATGATTTAACTCCTGAAAATTTGAAAAATATGATGAGAGTCGATATCCAACTGAAAACAGAAAGTGGTGTTTTAATCGCGCTGCTTGCAGAGATAAGCATAATAAGCAGGTTGGGAGAATAGTCTTTGAGATACGAGACGTTAGTTATTTTAACCATGAGATAGAGGAGATAGTTTAAAATCAGAATTTCTCGCCTCTGCGGTCAGTTTCTTTTGTAAGATTCACTGAGACATCAACACACAAACAAAATTTGAGATGTAATTTATCAAGATCTGTTGAGGAAGTAATTTTTGTCACTTGAAAAAGTTTGTCCTCTCGCCAGAATGATAGCATTTATCGATGAGCAAATAAATTTCAATGCTCATATTGTAAATAAGTGCCAAGAGGCTCCTTCTGGTAGCATTGGTATTTTTACAATACGTTGTAACTTACTCATTGTCAACAAATTCGTTAAATTAAGTTTTCTTGTTTGAAGGGTAGAATGAGTAAAGAGTAACTTTAATGACATGAGAGAATAGAACACTGATAAAACACAATTCGAATACTTTTTACGCTTGAACTATATCCAAAAAACTAAAGAAGAGTAGCACTATTCATGCTTTAGGTTCCTTCCAATCTCTTTTTGGGCTTGAAACCCATCAAAAGAATTTTCTTCTTGAAAATTTGCAGCATGGGTTATATTCTCTCTCACTTTGTGAATGCTCAAGTTAGAACTTTTATCCCCTTTATTACAGATATACACTGTTTCGAAAGTAAGAAAAAGAGCGAGCCTCTCATATTCAATATTTCTATTTAGAATACATCAGAAGAGTTACAAACTAAAATAAAAAAAACATGAGAAAGGTCATCAAGCTCTAAAAATTAATCGGTGATGCATTCCATTTCAGATATCGATTTTCATTATTTGTAAGCGTAACTTGTAGCAAGAGGCTTCTTCCATCGCGAATTGCCTTCCAGGTTTTCCTTTAAGGAGCTCCCACTGAGAACAAGAATTTTCGCTCATTGGGAACTGTTTTGGCCAACAGCTACCCCACTCAGTCATCTGGTATTAGTCTAGAGTCGAGTAGTTAGCAATTGAACTTTACATAACATCGCACGCTCGTTTGTTTTTTATATTGTACAATACATATCAAATAATAGGCAAGATTGGAGAGACAGCCTGAGAGTCACTCCCTCAAACCATTCCATTTCTCATTGATATCATATGATTTGCCCTTCTCACTAGCAAGGCCAGCCTTTATTCAACGTGTCACCTTACTCATTTTGAGTCACTGATGCAAATTAACAGCAATAATTCCACTGGCATAATCGCAACTCACATCTGCAACAATTTACACTGGAATATAAAACTTATTTAAAGCTATTAAAAACTCTCACTCATCTACAAAACTACCCATGACTAATTCACAATCAGACATGGAAATCGAAGAATTAGAAAAGAAACTTAGACATCTCGAGTTTACAAGCTCCCAAGAGATTAGCAGAGTATATCAAATCAATTTCCCACCTTTCCTGATCGCTCTTCCTTAGTTGAATACTCTTCTCGAAAGTGAAAAGCAACGCGCAGATCTACTCGAGAAATCCTTGAAATCAATCGGATCTCTCCAAAATTCCGGTAAAAACTCTCAGGCTACTCCTTCGCTTATTGTGAATTTCAGGCAATCAGTCAGGATCTGAAGAAATAACGAAACTCAAAGAAGAAAATAGCTTGTTGTTGGCTCAAAAGCAGGAGGCTGAAAACAAACTCAAACAAGCCGAGGATCTGGTTATGGAAGCTCTCAAAGAAAAGGACGCTCACATTGAAAGCCTCCAAGAGCACGCATCTACAATGAAAGCTGTGTATAAGAAACAGATGGAATTTTGCTCCGAGGAGTTGAAGCGACTGGAGGCTGAGAACCTTGAATTACAGAATAAACTAGCGATGGGAGGCGGAGGCGGAAGTGACGAGGCACTGTTACAAAAGCTAACGGAGCTTGAGGTAATTTGCGTTCAATTCAACAAAAAGCAATGAGTTTTAACGGTTAGGAACACAACAGATTAGTCGTTGAAGAGAAAATGCGGATTGATGAGCAGTTCCAAAACCTGCTCGCTAAATACGAGGAACAGACCGGAAATTATGAGGCAGAGCTCAATCAATTAAGAGCTGAGATCGAGGAAAGGATAACCGAGAGAGATCGCTTATATGAGCAATTATCCGGAACAAAGGACGTGAAACACGAGCTGATCAGTGAAATTGAGAAGGCCGAGGAGAGGTTAAGGATGACCGAAAAAACTCACGCTGAGCAGATCCGAGAGATTGAAAGAAGAGAAAAGGCGCTCCAAGCCGAGCTTAGGGAAGCTCAGAAAACTATAAAGGAGAAAACTGCTTTGTGTGAAGAAAATATGGCTGCGCTTGCCAAATCCAAGGAGACAGAGCGAGAATTACACGCAATTAAGGATGCTTTGGCAGTGAAAGTTAAACAGTTGGAGGAGCAAGTGAAACGCCTTGATGCCGCTAAAGAAAGCGAGGTGGTTAGAGCTTGTAACCTTGAGACTGATCAAAAGAAGAAGGAGGCCGAAATCAAGACTCTGAAAGAGAAGTTGAAAAAATACGATGATCAGTTGAAGGAGCTTCACGGTTTACTAGCTGCATCTGAAGAAAGAGAACGAGCGCTTGCTGTTCAAGTGAATGAGCTCGAGATGATCAAGCGAAAGGAAAAAGACGAGCATGAGAGTCAGATAGCGGTTCTTAACTCTGAAAAGATGAAGCTGATAGCCATGATTAACGCTGCTAAGGTATTGCTATTTAAAATTTCTTCTCTCATTCCTTTATTTAGAAAGAGGAAGGCAAAGAAGAGAAAGAACCGATAGACACCACAATAGAATTCCGTGCAAGAAGCACCACACTTAATGATAACGTAAACCCAATCACTGGTGAAGCCAATGCGCTTGCTCATGAGCTCGAAGAAGCCTATAATCTGACTCAAGGATCAACAGCAGAATCCGAAAAGATCGAGAGATTGGAGGGAGAGCTGAAAGCCTTACAGTCTGAATTGAAACAAATGAAAGACTCGCAGACTGATACTGAGGGCGAGAAGGTTAAAGAGCTTATGGGTGAACATAATAAGAAGGTTGTGACACTGATGACGGAGTTAGACCTGTTGAAAGCTGAGAATATCAAATTAAATGCCGATATTAAATGTCTGGAAATGAAAAAGAAGACTGAAGTTCAATATCTGGAGAACGAGCTAGCAATCATGAATAAGGCGATGGCGAACACGAAAGTGATGCTTGCTCAAATCACCTGCGAGAAAGAGATGGTCGAGACCCAATATAGACAGCTGGTGAAAAGAATGGGAGGAAAATAAGAAACAGTGAACTCCATTCTATTTTCTTTTTGAATAAGTAGATTACTAACAATACGAGATAGTTTGTCCTGTTTCTCGGTTTTCCCTTTCATGTGTATTTTTTTATGAAATTTGGGCATTTTATGAAAAGTTATCTCGAAGAGAGCTCTGTTTGTTTATTCATACTTTTTGAGCACTTTTATGAAAAATAGATGTACCCGCTTCCACATTGATGCCAATCAAATCAATCTATCGTTCAGTCGGTGAAATTTTCGAGTTTCGGAATCGTTTCTTGACAAGTGTTGCAGGAATGTGCCACTTTCTGATGCTAATCTACTCGATTTGTCTTCAAAACTATATTATATCTACCTTTAGGTATCAGACATAACTACTGAAACAACTAACCCTAAGATTACCACAAATTCCTATTGATCTTCTTTCATTCGAAAAATTAGACAGGAACTTAAGCTTTCAGCTAGTACTCAATCTGCTCAAGCAAAAGAGACTTCAATTTTTGAAAAAACAGGTTAGAAGCAATGGAGTACAAGTAGAGGGAAAGCAGCAATACGCAAACTTATTTCACAGTTAATACACTCTAATTCTAAAGCAGACAAGCACTGTTGGAAACTCCTTGCTTCTTAGTAGCTTGATTTTTTAACATTTGTTATCATCGAAGGACCTTCGAAGGAAATAATTGTTAGTTTGATCTCTAACAGATGCATCATTTACCATGAGAAATCTTTTGGGCCTCTTCCAGCAGCTCTTTTGCAGAATTCTGCGTCATTGAATGGGCGGGACTTCTTTTTCGCACTCGACAGCATCGATAATAAACTCATACAAACAGAAGAAACTGTTAGAGCAGCGCTCCATTCTATTGAAATTAAATTAATCATAATGAGGACCTAATCACCATACCATCGTATAGAATTGACATGCAGATGAATCCATTGGAGTATACATGCTCGTGGTCAGGGGTTTTTCCGAGAAAAATGACTTCAGGTGCTTCGATTGGCTATTAATATTAAAATATGAGCGAGAGGTCAACTAGGCGGCAGAGATTACATAATCAGCTGAAAATTTGAATTGAAGCCTATTGATAAACGAAGGATAAGTCCAAAATTCAGATAATTGATAGATTACTTGAAGTTCTCTCCTTCGTAGATAGATCCTTTAGCACCAGAAAACTCAATATGCCAGACTTTTAAGTCGCTGTTTGGAAGAGTAACAGTGAAAACGTCTTTATAGTTCTTCTGGAGAGACTCGAGGTCCTTAGTTAAGCGCTTAGTCATACGGGACTCCATTCTTGGGAAACTGTGTCGAGGTTTTTGTAAGTTTTGAACAAAAATTAAATGCTATTTCTGTGCGAGTTTCCTGTGCTCAGAATATAAAAACTTAAAAGAGTATTAGTAGAGTCAGGTTGCACTGCTAAAAAACCCTGTTTTATTCTGATAAGATGTCTAATCAGACATTCTTGACAGTCTTCTATCGCCATGCTTCATTCACGTCAGCTGACAGCTGTGCTGCATTCGTAAAGGTCCAGAATACATTCTATGATCCCAATTATTAAGACTAACTCAACACATATCGTATTTTATGAGGATTTTTCAATTAATTTGTTAAATACCCCTGATTTCTCCTCTTCTTTTCGACTCTGTTTTGGTTCTTTTTATTCCTTTTGAGACAATGGAGCTCAGGCATGACATTGCACTCGCTGTAAACCTTATATTCATCGGACTCTTCTGAGTCAATACCTCCAACTGAGCTACCCTTGGAAATTTCATGATGGAGGCTAGTAATGTTGCCCCTCGGAACTTAGTCAAACCAAGCGAATCTATTGACGTTCATTAACTCTGTGAATTCTGTTATACAGAATCAAAAGCTGACTATCAGTCTGAAGACTTCCCCAAGTTTAACTCTCCTTCGAAAGACAAAAAACTCACGTATCTCAGAAATTAGAGCGTTGAAAATCAGTTTCGTTTCTCGAAACCTCTACGAACTCAATTAATCTAAAAACACAATTGAAGCGATTCTAAGCTAAAGTGCTTATAGTACATGCAAGTTCCCGCGATTGGGTGTGTCTGAGCTCCTAATGCTTCTTAGAAAAACGTCTCGGTGTTTTCGATTTCTCTTTAAAAGCAGAATTTTCATTATTAGTTCGGTATTGAATGAATTCTTAACTATTCGGATGGAAACCGAACTGCTTACTCAAATACGGCTATGAACAAACCGACACAACTGCCAATTAGGTCAGCTGATCTCGCGATCATCTATCAATCAAAAATCTTCCCAAAAAAAAATATCATCAGATGTTTCCTTCGCGAGGACATTATAAGGGGACTCGCGCTTAACTTACTAGTGTCGTTCTTTCTTTAGTATTTTCCATTTGGTTTCGATACTCGTAAACTGAGGAAGTTCTCGCCAAATTTTAATTATTTCTATACTTCCAAAAATAATTTTGCCGCTTACTGATTTTCGCTGAGTCGCGCTGATCATTCTAAAATAATAGGATTGACGAAATTATTTTAATTTATCCTTTTGATCGAATCAGAATCCGAACTTATTCTTGTTCTGGAACCGATAATTGAACTCACTGATAATTTGTAACTAATGTGACTTTTGACAGAAAAATAAGTTTCCTCGTTTGCTGGGAAACGAGTGCATTTCAGCTGTTCTCCTCGCAATGATAGAGCCATTTTATTAAGCTACTCATTTCGAACCTAAAATCCAAAAGATTCTCTAGAGACAGATATTAATAGAACCCCAAACTCATTGGAGGGATGCTTTGATGCCAACCCTTAACGCGTGAATTGGGTTTAGTGGAAAAATCGTGATTCTTGCCCTTTAGGCAAATTAATGTGTTAGTCAATCAGTATTCATTTATCAAGTGTTTTAAATAGACATTCACCCATAATTAATTACATTAGAATCAACTTCAATGCGAATTCTAATTAAGCACTCAAATCTTCATAAAGCCCATCTTCTTGGAGCCTATACGCGTTTGCCTGAAGGACTCTTTCCCTGTTCGATTAAATTGGCAAGTTTCATTATTAGGGTTCCTTTTGCGGGCGTTTGGATATCCAGTGAAAAGAAAGCTTTAATTAATGTATTGATGTATTATCAATGGAGTATTTCGGAATAAAAAAGTCGTAAATAGAAAATTTAGAAACATCAGACTTCCCGAAGGATCTGATAAATTGTTATAATTTTTTGCAAAACTGGTTAAAAATCAAAAACAAAAACAGTACTTGAAAAAACGCAAGAATTGTTAAATTTTAAAGGTTTGAATATTAATAGAAGTTTTATGAACATAATCGAACTGGCAAAAGCTGCGATTGAGGAAATATACATTAATCTAATTCGAATTAAAAAAATGAAGAAAACAACCCCGCAAACTCAACCTTCTTCAAAGCCAATGGGCGCACCAAGCAAGGACAGTAAGGGCAGCCATTTGCTCAAGATTCATAACCAGAAGTTGCGGTCGCACAGTCTGAAGCATTTATTCGTTGTAAATACAGTATCGATGCTGGCACTCCTGCTATGTACCTTACATCGAGCCGTTCAAAGGCATCTTCTGGAGAATACTGGTTCTGAAATAATCACTACCATCTGCTCTCTCACTATTTTAATGCTCTCGTCGATTGGAACGGCGTTTCTCTCGATTCTTCGACAGTGCTATAATAAGATGGTGATTTTGTATTACTTGGTCTCTTTCGCCTTTTTTGAAGAGTGCTTCCAGTACTTCAAAGGCATGATAAACGATGAGCAAAGCTGGAAGGCGAATCAATACTTCTTCGGTGCATACATTACATTCCTTCTTCTCTTTTTAACGAGAAGAGCTGAAACCAACTGGATTAGACTCTTTTTATACCTTTACACCGTCGTCTATCATTTTGTAAGAGGGTGGGATATTCCTTCATATCTTGAAGTCATTCTTGCTTTGATGCTACTTTTTGCTGGAAATTACGTTGAATACAACGGGAAAGAGATTGAAATCCAGCAGATTATGCGCTACGGAGACGTCCTGAAGGAAATCAAACGATACCGAAGGATCCTCGAAGACATTCCTACAGGCGTCTGTATCATAGATCATGAAATGGTGCTCTTTGCGAACCAGGCCGTAAAGAACATCATGGGCACGCAAAATTCGACGGAAGTGTTCAAAAGGCTCTCCAAGGTGAAAATTGGCTCCCAACACGAAAACTCAGTGTCTCAGCTTCCAACGAGCGCCACTGAGACACTACTGAAATTTCCACATTCCAAAGTAGAAGCGAACATTCCAAGCCCTCTGAGAAATAATCACAAACTGCATAACAATTTTGCTCTCGAACCGGTCGAAAAAAAAGCTACAGCCTCTCCCAAAGAGCTGACGATACCAAGCAATAAGCAAAAAACTATCCCAAAAGGGCAAGAGTTTTCTGGAATTACCTCAGATGAGACAATTCCGAGAGGAGAGGAAGAAGGAGGAGATAGCATGAACTGCATTGACAAATCAATTCCACTGCTCTTCGAACAGGTGTTGAACGGAAACATGGAGAAAAATCCAAAATTGAAGGCATTTCGTTCTGACACTCATCATAATGATGATACGCTGAAATTCCTCAACTGTGAGTTTAAAGAAAGCGAATATACGTCTCAAAAGACCATTTTGGACATTACAACTTCAAAATTTAACTACAAAAAAGACAGTGAGACGAGTCTGATCGTCGTTGTAAACGACTCAACGTATCGGCAGGAAATTGAGAACCTCGCTCTCTCGAATCACTATAAAAACAATATTTTGGGCTATGTAAGCCATGAAGTCAACACACCGTTGAACTTGATCATCCTTCTGCTCGAGTCGCTGAAGATGCACCTAGCTCCACCTCTTTACCAGCAGATGGTCGTGCCTACTCGCCGCACAGCGAAGATTATGCAATATGTGATAGCGTCCATGGAAGTTTATTGTCAAATCGAACAAGGGACACTTACCTCTCATCCTTCAATGGTCAACCTTCAATTCATCTTGGATGGGTTGATTGAAATCTTCGAAACACAAATGACAAGCAAAGGGACCACCTTAGAGTTGGTGATCAAGACCAACACGCCAGTTAATGTAAAAATCGACAGAACACTTTACGAACAAATAGTTTTCAACCTCTTATCCAATGCGGTGAAATACACCTCTAAAGGAACTATCAAAGTCATCCTTACGCCCTACGAAAGCGGTGGGAAGTTCTACCTCAAGACAGAGGTTCATGACACTGGTGTCGGTCTAACTGCCAGGCAGTTAAATGATGTTAGAAAACGAGATATTCTTTTGAAATCCTTCGGGTTAACCTCTAAAAGTGACACGAGCCTTGGAATGGGACTCTCGATTTCGCAAACCCTGGCAGAGTTCCTCAGTGCAAATAAAAAAAATTCTTTTGAAGTCACTTCCGAATTAGGAAAAGGATCCGTCTTTACTTTCTATGCGATAGTCGAAGCGACAAGCTCGGAAACGCTAATACGAGACTACCAGCGAAAAATTTCTCAGACACAGAAAACAAGAAGTACCTTCGAAGAGGCTCATTTTGACGACTTTTTCAAGAGCTTCACAGTAGGTAGCGCGCCAAAATCTCAGTCGATGCTTCCAAGGCAAGCCTGCTCAGAGAACAATTTTTTAAAAAATTCGTTTGATAGCTTCCGAGCTGATGATGAGATGGAAGGCCAGCATAACAAGCTCCCTCCTCCTATGAAGTTAAATTCATCCAAAAGCATCTTTGCCAGAAGCGAGCCTACATATGAGACGAAAGATGAGCGTATTCATACTCTAGAAGACGAGCTATCATTGCTAGTTTCGCCAAACTCTGCCAATCAATTATTTACTCTGCAATCGCAATCTAAACTGCTTTCATGCGACTGCTTTGATATCCTTGTGGTTGATGATAACGACTTCAATCACCTTGCGGTCGAAATGCTTCTAAGTGGGACACCTTTAAGGATTCAACAAGTGAAAAACGGGCAAGAGGCAATAGAAATTTTGGAGAAAGGTTGTAAGGTCGACAAATGCAAGTTTTCAGATTGTTGCAAGATGATTTTAATGGATATTAATATGCCGGTGATGGACGGTATTCAAGCGACTAAATTATTGAAGGCGCGAATGAAAAGGAAAGAGATTAAATATATTCCTGTAATTATGAATACTGCGAATTCGACTTTCAGCACTCCAGAGAAATTTGAGGGAATGCCTCTCTTCGACGATAAGCTGCCGAAACCACTTAATAGAGAGAAATTTCTTAATATATATAATCAATCGCTTAAAATTGTGAAGAAAGTTTGACGTAAGAGTTTTTTTTGCTAATACTTATATGTTTTTAAGTATTTTTGAGGCGTCCATAGTCCAGGATGATCAAAAGTTTTTAATGTATTCCAAAATAAGTGGAAAACCAAAATTACTTATCCATGAATGTTGTTTTTGAACCTGTTAGTTGTTAGTAAGTATCGATTTAATCTTGAGATACTTAAATGAGAACTTTTCAATCGAAATGCTATTAGAGTGAGATAATGATAGGATATATAGCGAAATGCGCTGTGTACTCATCATTCCACCTGCAGTTGTTTCGTTCTGAGTGTGCCGTCTGAGCTGTGCATCTCATCAAATAGTTAACGTCTTTTTTATATATTTTGCTTAAAAATAGGTATCGTTCAGTGCTGGATTTGCTCTTGAGAAATTCATTAAAGAAGACTAAGAGATTGTTAAAATTTTGCAGCAAAAGAGTTTGTTATTTTCACTCGCCTGTAGTAATTAGATGATTGTTTCTAGAGTAGAACATTGCTTTCTAGTGTTTTAAGACTACTTACAACATGAATAATTTACTATTCTGATGTATATAGAAATCAAAAATGAGGTAGTAACAATGTGAATTATTTCTGATATAGAATCATATAGCAAATGTAATAATTCAATGTTAAATAAAGTTCACAATTTTCACATTGTTAATAATAAATTATTAAAAACAAAACTACGAATCTGTGTGTAAAAGGTAATTTGAAAAAATGCAATTATGGGTGTCACAAAGAACTATCGGCATCAATGGAATCAATTATATGAGTAATTTTGGGTATTTGAAACTTGACATATGAGAACTGGATTGTGGTATTGTAAACTTTAGAAAGCAATCAATACTTATAAAGTGCTTAGAAAATAAATCGTGGTAATTGGAATCAGCATTTCATTGAATGAGATAGATAAGCAACTTTAGCTGGAATTGAATTTTGTCGTTAAGACAAACAAATTAAATTAGATAACGGCAAATTAATATCAAGTTTCTTTTTCGATATTGCATGCCAGGCTAAAATCGTAGATTGTAGACTTATTTCCTAATATCGCAACTTGTAAACCAAGGTGATTCTGCAAAATTCCAGTACAGCAGAGAAAATATCTCAATAAATAGAGGTAGGATACCAATGAAGATCTCGAAAGATTGCGAAGAAACTTAGCAAGCTTCGTTCTTGTTAGAATTCATTTTGATACCTGAGAATTGCAATTCAACTAGAAAATTATTAGAGGGTGCTATAAAATTAGACCAGGGTTCAATCCAATCGAAACGAAACAACCGAAAGAGTATCTCATAAAAAATTCAACCCACTGTTCAAAAATAATGGATTCGATTCGATCAAATGGGAAAGGGGGCTATAAACTTCTAAACGAGAGTTGGAAAATAGAAAAATTAATAAAAAGCTCCTTGTAACCTTTGACTGATAGACACAGCTAGTTGTGACTGAAGTTACATAATAATAACAATAATTAGTTCGCAGTTTTAGAGTTCCTGTTCAATTTTGGGCTCTGGACACAACTCGATTGCCATTAGTTTAAACAAATGGGGAAAGAATCGGTGTTGTTTGCAATAGAGACCCCTTTGATAGTCTAAAACAGCGCAAATGATTTGTTAATGAATTCATTAATTATTTGAGTAGAAATGAAACCTTTTTGCACGGAAGACATTGTGGAAAATTTGACTATAGGTCATAAACTTGAATCTGCAAGCTCGAATATTCAGAATACCGAACAGTATGGTGATGAGTATTCGACTTCTCGCCATCTCTGAATGGAAATCATGGCTGACTAGAACCAGATCGCTAGTAATACGCCCGATCGCTAATCACATTGCTTTCACCGAAATCCCTGCTCTACATAATTCACAACAGATAAATTCTTGTACATTTCGAAACGTTAATAAAAAGCATTTTTGCAAATTTCCAGTTTAGGATACAGAACACCTCAGATCTGAAATAATTAATCAATCTAAACAAAATCCTTCAAATAGAATAATCTTTTTCAGCATCCAAAATGGCCAACACACTCTACCTCTTAGCCAACTGCCCATACTGCCAAAGAGTTTGGACCGTCGCCACCGCTGCTGGCGCCAAGGTCGACCTCAAGTTCATGACCTATGAAGAAGTCAGAGGAGATGAATACAAGAAGATCAACCCAACACAAAGAGTCCCAGCCCTCCAAACCCAAGAAGGCTTCCTCTTCGAATCTAACGCCATTATCAGATACCTCGCCAGAGAAAACCCAACCGCTGGTTTGTATGGCGCAGACCCATACCAAGAAGCCGTCGTTGACCAATGGCTTGATTGGATCTCCGGTGAAATCGGCCCTCACGTTTTCAGACTTGTCGGACCAGTTACTGGAGCCCTCACCTTCGACAAAGATGCCCACAAGGTTGCCATGGAGAACATTGCTAAGAAATTCAAGCTTCTTGACGAGCATTTCAAGAATAACAAATACTTTGTCGGTGACAAGGTCACCCTCCCTGACTTTGCTCTCGGCACCGCTTTGAGACTCCCATTCTCCTTCAATTTTGAAGAAGGTTTCAGAAAGGCTTATCCAAATCTCCTCAGATGGTTCGATGAAACCAACAACCACGAAGCTATCAAGAAATGCTTGGGAAGAGTTAGATACTGCGTCAAGGCTTTCCCAACCAAGAAGGCATAAGTTGATTTAGAATAGGGCATTATATCCTCTATGATATATATTCTCTGTGATTGCATGGCGAAAAAATTATTATCGAAATCAATATAGCTTGTTGCCTGGATTTGCGCTTAAAATCTAAGTTCGAATAACATAATCGATAGCAAGCTTCGCGGTTTGCATTTCTTTAGAATCCTTATTGAACAGTAAACGCACAGATAAGAAGACAGTAGATTAAATAGACCAATGTTGAAATGAGAAACGCATAGAAAGGATAAATGTTCCCTTTGCCAATGCATTTTCCTGTCCAAGGACAATGATGATCGTACCCATCGACACAGACATTACAATCACTGCAGTGCCTAAGCTCTCTATTTTGGATAACATGGCAGATTTTGCAGTAACTATGAAGATGATAGAATTATTGTTATGTTATATAATAGAGGTAATAATTGAATACGCAGCGTCTTTGCTATCTTCGATAGCGTCAGGGGAATGATCAAATTTTTTTGAGGCAATTCCTGGGTTTTTCAGTGCTGTGAGCAGGTAAATAAACGCTTCCCAGAAAATAAGGGAGTAGGTGAATATTTTAACAGGGGTGCCATAGTATGCAGAGACGAATCTTCCCACTAAAGCTCCTATGATTAGAAGAGACGTCCACATACACATGAACTGAGGCCCTTGAATAGGGTGTGAAATTGAGATTGCGCTAAAAGAATGAATTTACAGTTTGGCCCGATGGTGATTAGTGGTTCTCCATTTACGAAAAACAGAGCAACACTTGTTCCCATGTTCCTTTCTCCGAAGAATGATAGTTCTTCTTTATTCTCAATTTCAAACGTCTTCGTGGTAGTGTTGGTTTCTAGGTCCTGGAAGACCTGACCATTCTCGTTTGCAGCGTCGTTTTTGCTCAATGATTTCATGTGTGTGGGCTGTTCTTCCATATGTTTGCTCAAGTCTCGGGAGAAAAAAATTTCTGGATTTCGGCAATACGAGCAACTGATAAATAAATTTAGCAATTAAACTTGATTGTCTAAAAAAATGAATAATATATTAGAAACTTGATGTGACAGATAATAATTGAAAAATCATTCGAGACAAACTAATTGCAACAACGCAATTAATTAAAAAAAATAGTGAGCAGATAAGTGGCTTTCTCTGGTAGGTAACGGTACAAACTGAAAAAAAAATTTTTAAAATAACTCATGAACTGGTAGTAACTGCTGAGAAAAATTATCTCTTCTTTTTCTTTTTCTAAGAGTAAATGTTTCAATTTAAAATAGCTATATTAAGTGAGCTCAAGGAGCTGCAACGATATTTCAAATCATTTTTGTACTGAGAATGATCAATTGATCACAATTAATCTTAATTAAAACTCTTTTACAAATTTTTATTTTAAAAGCACTTAGCGCTACCGACCATCAGTCACACAACAATTACTATATCTCACTTTTTTGGTTAGCTAATGTATAAAATATTCTCTCAAGTAAAAATTATCAAAAAGTTTGAAATATTTCAAAGCACTCCAAACAAATGTAAGTTGCTGTTGCAGAGTTTCATATATTTCTTCATCGATTTTCAATACTAATGATGCCCATGGTCAGTTTAATTCGAAGTTTTGAGAGAGAAGGGAAAAAAAAGAGAGCGCGAAATATAGAAAATATGTACAAGAATCATTAATAATTTGTTACGAATTAGTACTGAAATCACATTGAAATCGTGCAGAAATACTGTACATTGTCCTTAATCAAATCAACGGAAAAAATTAAATATCAATAATTTTGTATATCATCGAGCAAAGTTCGTTATAGCGAGCAGTATCACCCGACAATTTCGTAAATCTCACCACATAGTGCATATCGTAGTTGTAAACACTGCTGACCTCTACTTCAAATTTGATTCCATCCCGCTCGCATCTGAGACTATATCTATTTAACTTTAGTAATTAATTGTATTATAATTGACCAGCAGCAATATAGCATTTACTATTTTGTAGTAGATTTTCAACCCATCAATCGCTCTATTCAGCTCGCTCATAATGTATTTCGGGCTTTTGCTCGAGATACTATTGACATGGAAAGGTCCTTTGTATATCTTTGGAGCTCCTATATTCATTGTTAAACTTCGAAACAATTTAACTTCAATATTGTTACCTGTAGGAGACGACGCTCTCGTTGGCTGCTTTGATTTCTGATCCTTATCTTTTTCTTGTTTCAAGATTCCAGAAACGTTGTTGCTGCTTGGATTAGTGCTGCTGTAAGTCGTGACTGCAGCGGGTCGGCTCGCCCCAGCGGTTGAATACATCAAACTTGTGTCCTTTGAGTTTGAATGTCGCGGATTAGGACTTATTGCAGTAGTAACTCTTGGAGACACTACAGCTTTTTTAATGAAGCTTGTGTTTGAAAAACTCTCTCTGCCGGATTTATTCAATGAGGTCTCGTCGTCGACAGTTAATCTCTTCGGAGTCTTTGTTCCTGAAATGAAGTGTAGATGCTTTTGATTATGACTAATTCGAGCAAAAGCTGTGTTAGACCTTCCTGTAAGAGAAGTTATAAAAATACTGCAGTGTGGGATTAGTGCTATTGAAATTATGAGGGCCGGGTTGAGGAGAAATACTCGTTCGGGTTTGAGACACTCTGCCTGTGTGAGAGGGCGAGACTAGTCTCAGCTTGGCTATGAATCAACGATGAGAACTATTCGTTCAAAGTAGAATACTTCGAATGTTTGGATCTGTTTCAAGAAACTCAAGCAGTGTGTCTTCTTTTGTGGTCCTATGAATATTTCCTTCAGTGTAAGTTCTCTCGCTATGAGGATTAGCGCCATTTCGAGAAGCTTGAGTCTTTTCATGTCGACTGTTCAGCTTTTGACGCGGAGTGATATAGCTCAATGTCGCTAAAGTATCTGTTTCGTTCCTTGCTCTCGATTTCACGGGCTTTTTAACCACTTGAGTACTTGAAAATTGTTAGCGCTTGCTGAAGGCTTTCTGAACATTTTACCATTCGAAAATGACATCATTTTGACTGATTTTCCTCGAATGACCAGCTGTGTTATTCAGATTGATTGACAAAGAATTTGCTTCTTTAGGGGTTTGTGAAATTATAGCTGACAGCTCTTTGGCTTTTTTTGATTGAGGAACGTTTGAGACTCTAACACTCTGCTTGAGAGTTTCATGTACTTCGTGCTCGGTAGCAGCAGATTTATTTAAGATTCCTTTTTTTGGTTTTAATGCGTTCTCGAAATTGTATTGCACAACTGGGGTATATTGAGCTCTGTAATTTTCGTTGTTTGCTTGGAATGAACTATGACGCCCCTTTTCTGATTCAGGGTTGTTTATCGGAGTCGTTGTCTGCGTTTTCGGAGGTGTGTAAGAGTCGAATAAATTATTGATAAGAGGGGTAGGATGAGTTCTTTTGTTCTTCACTGGTTCTACTTTCTGAGTAAGATCCTCGACATGAAAACTCGTGTAGACGGTGGTGTGCTCAGCAAAGCTCATTTCCTTATCAAATGCCGAAGAACCCTCGATGCTCTCTCTCCTAATTTCACATAATCTCAGCCAACAGAAATGACAAAAATCAATAACTTTTCTTGATGGACTTTTGAATGTTCCTTGATCTCATGGTTACGAGAGTGCTCATTCCTGTGCGATATTGCCAGACTTTCTCTATGGTTTGAGTAAGAGTCCAGCCCAGATGATTCTGTTTCTTGTCCTTTCGTCTTGCTATTAGTGTTTATATCTGAAGTGCGGTGAGATTTCCCTCCATCCTTTAAGAACCTTTGATGCAGCAAATAATATCTAATTCATGGATGCTCTGTTTAGCTCTTGCGGATTTGTTGTTGTAATTTACGTCGTAGTCATGTGATTATGTTTGTTATTCTCAAGCTGCTTGCGTACAGTTTGAATATCAAACCCGTAAAGCTCCATCTGTCTCAGAATTTTCTCTTCAACCTGATGCAAGAATGCAGGTAAGATCAGCTAACAGTGAGGAAAAATGTCACCGGAATAGGAGTAACACCAATGAAAATGCCCTCTAAATCCCTCTCTAGTTTCGTTTGGTTAAACCAAAGGTGACTTCGAATCTCATTGATAGCAATCCTTTTGTTTGGGTCAGTCGTTAGGATGCTCTTAAGAAGGTCCCTGCCTTCTGATGAGATGAATTTCGGAATAGAAAAATCTCCACCGAGAATCTTCTTATACAATTGCGATGTGCTCGCGTCCTCGAAGGGGAGATAACCACATATCATAGCGAACAAAATAATTCCGCAACTCCATATATCAACCTTGATTGGCACATAAAGTTTTCCTGCGATCATTTCAGGAGCAGCATAGCAAGGAGATCCACAAGCTGTTTTTAATAGATCACCACTCTTATATGTGTTGCTAAGTCCAAAATCCACGATCTTTATGTTTTTATTGTGGTCAAGGAGAAGGTTCTCAGGCTTGAGATCTCTATGAACAATGCCCAGTTTATGAAGGTATTCAACACCAGAGATGATTTGTTGGAACAGCTTGCAAGCTTCTTTTTCGTCAATCCTAAAAACCCGCAATTAATTGCACTGAATGGAGAAATTCATGATTCACACCTGTCATTTGCTACAATATATTCAAATAGCTCGCCTCCACTTGCGTATTCCATAATAAGAAACAAGTGGTCAGAAGTTTCAATGATCTATTGTTGAAAACAATATGATAATTGAACTCAGATATGCTGTCAATAGTTCGAAGTACCTCATAGAGTTGAATGATATTTGGATGCCGAATCATTTTCAAAATGTGAATTTCCCTAGCGACTCGCTCCACGTCAGCTACTTCGATAATTCTGCTTTTCTCAAGGATTTTTATCGCCACCTATCGTTTTTTTGTTAAATATTTTGGCTGAAAGGTCACTAGTACCTTTTCTCCAGTTAAGATATGCGTTCCGAGCTTAACTTTGCCAAAGGTGCCTTCTCCTATCGATTTGCCTACAATGCCCATTGATTATTATTTGGCTATGAACAGTTTTCAACCTAGCAAGTAATGTCCGACTGTGCTCTTGTTATCTTCTGCGTTTAATTCTTCAGTGTTTGTGTTCAGAGTCATTTTAAATGCTTTGGAGACGAATGGAGGCCAAAGGCGGTGCTATTGATTTATGAATATTGTTGATTCAGTTTAATTTCTTAACTTAAATTTTGGTATGACAGTTGCTCAACCAAATAGAAATCAGAGCTTAGAGATCAAGATAATTCAGATTTATGAACATATTAGTTTGGAGTTAAAAAACTTTCATTTTCAGACAATAGGAAATCTTTTCTTTTGTTTGGGTGGTTAGACTATCACCTCTGCTGAAAACGTTTCTACCGACAGCATTACTTGATTTAGTCGAGCAATTATGAATGCTATTATCATGAGAATTTTTTGGGGGATTTATATATGACCATTTAGAACAGCATCCTTGAATGATTCTTGCTTAAACAAAAAGAGGAATAGGTGGTCAATCTGGAAGTCAAATTCTGCTGAGGAAATTATTATTCTCATAGAGGAAATACCCACGGTTGCTGCTAAAACAAACTTGATCATGTGTGAAGGTGCAGGAACTGCTGAATTGGTCAAACCAAGTTTATATGGCATTCATGATGTGTTCTTTTCTGCTTACAACTCTTCTCATGTAAAATCCCTTTGATTGATGATTCGACAAGCAGTATACAACCGATCAGAGTCTGAAGCTAATTAAAGAATAATTGAATTAGTCAAAATAACAATTTACTAAAATGGAAACTGAGGACGCCACCAAACAACAACAAACTATCGTTGAATTCGACAACCAAGATATGAATGAGGAAGACAAAGATGATGGCCCAATGGAAAACCTCGAAGATTTTAGAAGAGACATTGAATTTGACAAGATAGACATTAAAAAAGTATTCAAATACAGTCAAAATCATCTAACTAGCCTTACTAGTTCGCAGCAGTCGATGACATTAGAAGAATCCCAGTGCCTCCACACAGAGTCACCCCATTAAAGAATAATTGGGAAAAGATCGTGACTACTATCGCTGAGAACATGAAACTACAGATTAGAATGAACACTAAGAGAAAATGCATTGAGATCAAAACCTCTAAGTTTACCGAAGACAAAAACGCCATTATCCGCAGTGCTGATTTCCTTAAAGCCTTCATGTTGGGCTTTGACTTGATCGACGCCCTCGCTCTGCTCAGATTAGAGGATTTATATGTGGAGTCTTTTGAAATTAAAGATGGTAATACATTGATTCCGTTTATAGAAAGTCCTAACTATGTGTTCGAATTATAGTCAAGAATCTTCAAGGAGATCACTTGTCTCGCTGCATTGGTAGAATTTCGGGAGAAAAAGGAAAAACTAAAAACGCTATTGAGAACGCGACTAAAACTAGAATAGTTTTGGCAGACACAAAGATACATATTTTAGGTAAAATTAGACAATTTTTTTGCCTTGATTAACATTATCACGTTATTAGGAAGCTTCAGTAACATAAAAATTGCGCGTGAGTCAATTTGCGCATTGATTCTCGGATCTCCTCCTGGAAAAGTGTACTCACAGCTCAGATTTGTATCGAAGAGACAAGCCAGCGCATTGTAAATACCTAGAGCGCTTTAGTATTCTATCGAATGATAAGGAAGTCAGCCAGAGCGAAAATTTATGGGGATGTAGACTTGTCCCCATTTATTCATTTCTCATTAGGAGTTAGTGTTAGAATGTTCCAAAGTTGAGACTTTATATGACCAGGTTTGTAGGAGCTGCATAATTTGAAAGTAAAGCCTCATATTTTTTTCTCGGTTGAGCAAAATCCAAAAGAAATGAAGATCTCTCTCTTTATGCACTATGTGTTCTAATGGGACATTCGTCATGCGCAAATTTATTAGTATCGATAGTTTCTTTTCATAATAATTATACATACTTCCCAAAAAGGGTTCAGGTGCTGTATACTATTTTGCTATTCCCTTCTTCGCTAGGTTTGTGTGGTAGGATGAGCAATTTTCCTATGTTTTTTCATAAGGTTGGAGTTATTTTCTTTTATTTTTATGAGGTTTGTTACTCTATTTAGCCCTATTCTCATATGAATATGAATAAAAATATGAATACGAAATTGATTGTTTTATTCTTGCTCAAAGATTTCTTCTCAAAAATAGACTTTTAGAGTCTTTTTCGATTTATTCGTTGATGTAATTTGTTAGTTCTTTTCCTAAATATATATAGAGATAATTCATTTCTATCATAAAGGGCCAACAAAAGCGCGATCACGCGAATTTATCAATTCGAGGACCATTATTTACTTTGTAGCTTTGGCTTCAAAGTATTTCTTCATCCAGGAATCTTTCTCTTGAGTCATGTCCTGTAACAACTTGTTGAGTCTCTCATTCTCATCGACAATCACTTTGAACTTGTATTCACTATCCTTTGTGGGACTTTGGTTCGCTTCAAGAGTGAGACTTCTCTTCATCCATTGACTTGCTTCCAGAGACTTCTCATTGCTAAGTTGTTTCAATTTATCGTTTTCGTATGCAATCCAGCTCAACTTCTTCTCAGTGTCCGTATTTTGAAGACGAACAGCCTCGAGCTCTCTTCTCAACAAATCGCTTTCTTTGAGGTATTTGGTAAGAAGTCCGTTCAATCTTTCATTCTCTCCCAAAACAACGGTGATATCGCTCTGACCAAGAGTCTTGTATTGGTATTCTTCAGCTTTCTTTTTGAATTCAACAACCAATGTGTTGAGTCGTGAGTTCTCTTCGGATAAGAACGTGAGTGTTTTTTTCAAGTTTTCGATTTCGAGGTATTTAGAAGCATCGCCTTCGAGTTTGCTTCTCAAGGTAGCGACTTCTTGCGCTTTCTCAGAGAGGAGGAGGTTGAGTTGTTGATTAGTTTCGCTCAGTTTAGCATGTCTCACTTTGAGGTCCTCAGTCTCAAACTTGGACCCGTCGATTTCAATGATTCTTGATCTGAGGGTTTCAAGTTGCTCAGCACTCGCTCTTCTTATCGCTGTGAGTTCCTTGGATTGCTCAGCAAGCATCAAATTAAGGTGTTGGTTCTCAGTGGCCAAGAGAGTGAGTTTGGTTTGCAACTCACTCATTTTAGCCAGTTCAGCTTCCAAATATCTAGTGCGCTCTTGATGAGCACCGGAGGTGTTTGCACTTTCTTTGATAATGCTAGTAAGTCGTTGATTCTCGCTGTTAGCGATTTGGAGTTTGGTTTGTAATTCATGGACAACGAGATCTCCTCTTTCCAACTCAGCGACCTTTGATTTCCAGAGTTCGATCTCCTTGGCGCGGTCATTGAGGATAGCGAGCAATCTCTCGTTATCAGCGATTGTGAGTTCCAACTTGCGCTCAATGTCAGAATTTTTGAGCAATCTTGCGTTTGACTCGTGGATTGAGCCGTTCATCTGCTCAATGTCTTTAATCTTCTGTTCGAGTAAAGTGGCAAGTCTCTCGTTTTCTTGCAATATAACTGGGAGCTTAGCCTCCAAGCTCAAATAAGTTCTTTCGAGCTCAGTGTACTTCCATCTCAACTCCTCGCATTCCTTTTGTTTAGCTTCTAACAAGCCGGACAAAGTGGTGATTTCTCTTTGGGTGACTTCGTGTCGGGATTGGAACTCGTTGATTTTTTGACTTTCTCTCTCCAAGGACCAAGTCTTTTCTCGGGCCTTCTCCAACTCGTTATTTTTATCGAGTAGAAGCGCATTCAATCTCTCGTTTTCTTGGCTGATAACGTAGAGAGATCTCTCGAGCTCCTTTATCTTCAAAAGCTCTCTTTCTGTGCCTTGGAATGTCGCTCTCATCTCCAAAAGCTCTTTTGATTGAGAAACGAACTGGCTTTCAAGGCGTTGGTTTTCATCTCTGATGCGGTAAATTTCGCCTTCGAACACTCTCAACTCAGAGACTTTCTTTTGCTCAGCAAGGACTTGAGCTTGGGCCTCATTGATTCTTCTTTGGTACTCTTCGATCAAAACATCGATGCTTCTCTTATCGTTCTGGAGCTGCTCGTATTCTTTCTTCAAGGCCTCGAATTCAAGGTCTCTTTTCTCGAGTCCTTCAATTCTCTCGCGGAGTTTGTCATTCTCAGCATTGTTTGCTTCAATAATGTCGCTGAGTCTCTCGTTCTCTGCGACGATGATTCTAAGTTTGTTCTCCAAGTCAACTCTCTCGGCAAGTTGCTTTTCAAGCTCGACGGTCCTCACTTTCCAGAAGTCGGTGTCTTTGATCAAACCTTCGATTCTTTCGATAAAGTGGGCCTTTTCCAACTTATCGACCTCGATCTGGTCCTTCAAACTTTGAATGGTGGCATTTTCTTCTTCGAGCTTAAGCTTTAATGCCACGAGCTCTTCTTGTTCTCTCTTGAGCTCTTCCACCAGATTCTCAAGCTTGAGTTTTCCATCAGTGGCACCAGCCAGCTTTTCATTAACCTCTTCAAGCTGAGTCTTGAGGTCTTTGTTCTCTTCAGAATGGATTTTCCATTCCTCAATCAATTTTTCAAGTCTCTCGTTCTCTTGAACAACGATTTCAGTCTTGTGTTCAAGTTCAGTGTTGCTCTCACGCAAATCAGCGAGAGTCTTGTTGGTCGAGTGAAGCTCAGCCTCAAGTTTTTCGATCTGAGCCATCAGAAGCTTGATCTTGGCTTCCAAATCTTTTCTGCCATAGGTCTCTTCGGTTCTTTCCTTTTCCTTCTTGGTGTAAGAAAGGATGAGTTCTTCTTTTGAAGCAAGGGTTTCGTGAAGTTGGGTGATTTCGAGGTTCTTGGCTTCAAGTTGTTGTCTGAGCTCATGAACTTCATTGTATTTGACCTCGAGCTCGGAATATTTAACTTTCCAGGATTCCAGCTCACGGATTTTGAGAGTGAGAACGTCGTTGAACTTCTCGTTGTCTTCTCTGAGCATCACAATTTCTCTCTTCAATGCGGCGACTTCTCCTTCGGCTTCTTCGTAGGTTTTGAGTCTCAGAGCAAATTGGTCTCTTTCCTTCTGGAGAGCCTCAAAGAGGTAATCTTTCTCTTCGATGACACGCAAGAGATGCTCTTTTTCAGTCTCTCCGTCCTTGAACTTTGACTCCAACCCACTCTGTTGAGTCTTCATCATGGTGTTTTCAACGAATCTTTCAGAAACCTGTTGGTTCAATTTAGCAATCTCTTCATCCTTGGCTCTGAGAAGATGGAGGAGTCTTTCATGGTCGCTGGTGAGGTTGGTGAGTTTTGCTTCAGATTCAGTGTAAGCAACCAACTTTTTCTCGCATTCGAGGGAATGCTGCTTCCAAGTCTCGATATCTCTCTGAAGTTCGTTGATAAGGAAAGCTTGCTTCTCGTTTTCGTTCTCCACGGCCTTTCTCTTGGCTTCGAGCTCCAGGATCATAAGGTCTTTATGCTGGAGCGAGTCTTTGTCCTTTGTGAAACTGTAAAGGAGATCGTGAAGGTTCTTATTCTCATTGTGAAGAAACTCGAGGCGCTCGAGCAGCAAAGTGAGTGTTTTTTCGTCTGTAGGGTTCGCACTCTTCACGTCTCTGATGAGCTGGCTCGTGCGGAGACCACCATCCTTCAGATCTCCTGTGCCGTAGAGACTGTTCGAAAGTTGGTAGCCATTTGCCTTGAGGTCTTGTAAATGTTGTGAGCGATCCAAAACACCGCTATCTTTGAAGTTTGATCGACTTCCGGTTGACATCCTTTCTTTGTTGTTAACAGACAGATTACTAAAAATTGATTCCTATTAATTGGATTTTAATTTAGGTTAAATGCAACGCTGCCAAATAAAATAAAGCTGCTAATTAAAGCCTCCAATATTGCTGGCTCGAAAAAAAAGGTAATTTCAAATTAAATTTGTTGAAGATTTAGAGAGGCCTTGAGTCGTCACTATGGTGTCCAACGAGAATTAAGGTTGATGGCTTTGGAAATTATGTATTTTTGCAAATACTCGTGCTTGATGAGTGAATAAAATTAATTGAGAGTATTTTAATTTAGGATATGCAGTCGGTACATAGACAACTTTTGTTAGCGTTGTGGAACATTGTTTTGACTTTTGTGACAAATATTGCTAGCAATCGTGTCCTAAGGAGAATGCAGAAGAAAACCTGCTCGAAAGTGGCTTGTTTTTAAGAGAATATTTCCTTAATGATATGAAATTACGATAAAACGGGGAAAACCTCTCATTGTAGCTCTAATTAACATGAATTACTTTTCGTTGAATCGAGCTTCTGCAGGTTTACTTAAATTCTCCTGTCCTAGCGTATCGGCTCCAATGCTATAGGTTTTATGAATTATTTTGACTAGATTATACAAAATTCAAAAAGCCAGCTCTAAAAAAAGTTGCTGAACCAAGTCATTCTCTAAAACCTGGACGAATGGCCTGTTTACAGTAAAATTTTTACTTCATATCTGATCCAAAGAAAGATGAAAGCAGAAAAAAGTAAATGTTTTGGTTCTAAAACGAAGGAGTCCTTTCCCTATTAAACTGATGAGTGTTGAGGACGAGGCATACTATGTCACCTGGGCATTAAGTTTGGGGTTTTTGCTTGAATTTCTGGATAAAACCAGAAAAGCCTCAAGTTATGCGACTGATAAAATTTAATTGATCCAAACACGCAAGTTTTGGTTTCGCTTTTCTCATAGGTATATCTTAATAATTTTCAGTCACGTGGGCCAGGCGACAAATAAAGCAGCTGTAATTAAACTGAGTTTTTTCCAACAGTTGTTAAGAAAGAGGGTTCAAAGTCAGCAAACTAGCTTGACATGGACTTGAGATACATTCACTCGGCTCTTGCCTCCTCTGTAGGGATGAAATGAAGAGAAAGTTTTCAATTGTAAGCGCCATTGTTCATAATTTACGAATATATCTGCTGCTAATCGTTGATACAATTCCAGCTAATGTCAATCCAGCTAAGTCCAATCGAGCTAAGTCCAATCGTTACTATTTCATTTTTATCTCCTCAAATCCTCAAAAGATTTTTTGAATAAAGATAATACATATGAAAGCTAAAAAAATCGAAAAATATGCACAATATATGCAAATTTAGAGAGATCTAGAGACTCATGTGGCACTGTCTTTTCGATTCTATTAAATTTTTTTAATGATTCATAACCTTAATTGCTTATATAACAAATAACTCTCAACCTTTCGAATCTCATAGCTGTTCACTTACCGGTCTTTCTTCGACTGCGACTTCTTTTTCAATGTCACTTTCAGAAGAAGGAGGCGTCCCTTCAAACGATTGAGAATCCAAGTCGAACCTCAATTTATCTGGAGACATTATAGACTCAGATCTTTGAAGTGTGTCTCTGGAAGGCTCAAAGAGGTTCTTGCCCCAGCATATCTCACAGAAACATTTGTTCAGTAATCTTGCCAAAGAATACACAACCTTCGCACATCCCACACTTTCGAGCGCTTTCATGATGACGAAAATAAGGAAAGCAAGGTTTACTCCCATCATGATAACGCTCGCAATGTAATTGATCCAATTCTCAGACACCGCACCGTAAATTGCCAAATACGTTGTGCCTATGAAAATCGACGTCGCGATTAGATCAGTCTTATAGATATCATTAAAGCGATAAGGCTTAGCAGCTCGGAGGTAGAGTAGGTACCCAACGAGAAACAGAATGATAGTCATTCCTCTTGAAGTGCTGTCTATCATTCCTAATTGCGAAATGACTGTGATTGTGAGAGTGACGAGCATTTGGACAAGCGGCCATATGTAGTAGTTGCTTTTATACACGGAGTATATTGAACCAAAATATCTTGCGAACTCTTTCGTTTTGAGCCTTTTTCTGTTCTTTACAAGGGTTAAGTAGCACGCACATGGTAATGCCAGCCCCCAGAGCAGAAGCCCCGGAAGAGCCACGTAGCGTCTGAAGAAATTGAAAGTTGGACTTCCACAGTACGTCTCTGGTGAGATGGTCACAAAATAGGACGCGTTAGGGTCTTTGGGGTCTGTTGATTGGCATGAGAACATAGAGATCATTTTGGAAATAATACCCGGTTGTTCAATAAAAGCGATACCAACAACTGCGATGACCATAAACGATTTCAAATGATATGAGCGATTGAAATATTTTATAATTCCGCCATAGAGCGCAAATCCAGCCAATTTGATAAAAGGCAGTAGAGCAATCATGGACATTTTCCAGTAATAGACGTCTTCAAGTGGTACTCCAAAGTTTCTAAGAGGACAGCTCATCGAGACAAACAGCATCTGACTTGGATTGACTGGAAGGAAGCCTTGAACGAGCTTTGAAGCCCACGAGGACATATCCTTAATAATTGATAGGACTTGAATATAAAGCAGGAATATCGAGATATATCCACTGTTTGCAAGTTTAGCAAGGTATTCTTCATTGAATTTATTCTCGATGATGATAAATAAATTGATTTCACGCATTTTGTAGATGATCCAAATTTCGAATAGCAGTAAACCTATATTGAAAGCCAGAACAGAGAGGGTTCCTAGCCATGGAGAGGAACACTTTGAGCAACTGTTGGCCAACCCTCTCGCGTAATTGTTGCTGAGATCGCAGCCGAGGCAGTATGGTCCAACGCGGCCCTCTACACAAATGTCATCCCCAGAAACACCTCCTTTGCAGTTGGCTGGCGTTTGGCATGGGTAAAAGTTCGCAGTTGCGTTGTTGGCTCTCCAATAACCAGGCTTGGCTCTCAACGCATTTCCTCCTAAGCAATTAGCTTCCAAAGGACACTCATGACATGTAGACTTGCTTGGATCAAGTGAATATGAGCCCGATTCGCACAAAACACAAATCTCCTTAGAAGTCACATTCACCTCTCCAGGTAGACATTTTCTTACTTTGATTTCAGTATTGAATTTAACAAACGCTCCCTGATGAAGAATAGCATCAGCCTCGATAATCTTTGTGGCATTTTCTTTCCCTTTAATTTTGAGAGCATCACCAGGGAGAATACACCAACCAAATGTACACTCTCTGGAATGAATCGCGTCTTCAGAGTCGACAATATGTAAAGCAATTGTGTAATCCGGCATTACGAAAGAAAAGAAGCCTAGTGGTACCAGCGTGTTATTGTAGAAGTCACGAAACGTGAAATTTAAGCTTCGATTATTGAAATACAAGTACTGAATTGGCTCAGAGTATGCGCTTTGACTCTTCACACCCAAGGCCACATATTGAGTCGGATCGTTTTTCTCTTGCACGTTCAATTCCATAGAGTAAGGGCGTGTCGACAAATCGTCTCCCACTAAGGCTTTGTTATGGAGATAGACGTTAGATTCGAGGATTTCAAGCATAATGGTGGGTTTTAACAGCGAAGAAATGTAGATGGCCCCGCCTTGCCCCTCTGAAGCAACATTTTCGTAGAATTTTGAGCCTGTGATAATGATCTCTGGCGAATAGTCAACTGGGTCTGAATCGAAGCCTAGAAATACTGCTCCACCACGTGGTATAGTCCTAGTAAAGGGTATGTACTTGACTACGTTTGCCGTAAAAGTAGATGAGTTAATATGCAATTTTAGAGGATGTACGACAGAGAATGCGCCGCCAGAAAGCGCGCCCTTGTTGTTTGAGAAAGTGCAATTCCTTATCCTCAAATCGACAAAATCGACGTCTATTAACCCTCCCTTGAGAGTATTCCCAACATTGCCTTCAAATATAGAATTTTCGAGCGCAACCAGCCTCGTTATCGATTTTTTCTGAGACATTTTCTGGTAAGTGGACAACAGAACTGGTGCGTCATTCGAATTTCTCGCGACAGTGCTGTTCTTGATAGTCACGTTGAAATGAGAAGTCAAGATACAAATAATATTCCCTGGAAGAGTACCTCCTTTCATGCTGTTGTCAGTAAAAGTCGTGTTGGATAACAAAACAAAGCCCACATCGAAAGAGTTTTCATCAGACGTAATTCCGATAAAGCAAGCGCGTTGTCTCTCCGTATTACTAGAATATAAGAGAATTGCATTCTTTGAGAATACTGAATTCGAAACCGTCAATCGCGTTCGAGAATTTATTTTGAGAAAATGCCTAGTGTTTTCGAGACCGTATACTTGAGAATTATTAAGTACGATAGTAGAAGCCAAAGCGTAAATCAGATAGCCATAAACGCTAACTCCCATTGTTGGTTGAACCTCTGGAGGTAGAGCGAACGTGACGTTATCGAAAACATATCTGACTTCACGAAATGCTGTAAAATCTTGATCCTCGATATGAATAAAAGAGTGAATGTTTCGTGGTGAACTAAGAACAGCTTCCGTGCACTTGATCAAAAATTCTACATCTTTAAAGAGGATGTCATTCGGTCCTCGACGACTTGGTTTCAATTTACTGGCATACAAAAAATTTCCTGTCTGCACGATATCGAAAGGATAATAGAACACAGAGCTTGTAATCTCAACAGTATTTATCAGTTGATTTTCCATATGAAAAACGCCTCCTCCAGTATCAAAAGCTGCACTTTTGAGGAATTTATTTTCGCTGGCTTTGAAGATGAGTTCCAATGAGTTCTTAGGATTGAAATAGAAAACCCCACCTTCATTAGCCGCGTTGTGAACGAACGTGTTATTATGAAGCAAAATAGTCATAGGATCCTTATCTTTTGAGAGAAGGTTCTCGAAATTGAATACGCCTCCTCGCATTGCACTGCATCCACTAAACTGGGAGTTATTCATTTGGAAGAGTTTTGATGCCAATAAAATCGTGCTTTCCCAATCTGTGGTGCTCATGTAATCCGGAAAATATTCCATTTCTATTTCGAAACTGTTGAATTCAACAGTTTCTGAGTACACAGACATGAAAAAAGCGACTCCTCTACCACCACATGAAACAAATACACTATTCAGTATCTTGGTACCAGCGTTCGGGTTCATGATATGAATTAACGAGCTTCGAACTCCGAAATTTTTCTCTCCGTTTGTGTAGGAAATTCCACTTCTTACCACAGTTAGATTTTCAATGAGAACGTCTTGGAGTATGTTTCCTGGCATGTTCATATGGATTAAATTCGCCTCATTGTATCCATCTAGATGGATAACTACATCGCTCAAAGTGTTGTTATAAAAATGCAAATCTTTGAGCAGATTAGTGTATACTGTTATCTCCATCAAGCTTAGAGTAGACAAAGTGCAATTTTCGAATCGATTATTTGATATCTTGACTTCAAAGAACAAATTTCCTGTCACTACCAGGGCTGCGACTCCATCATTGTTTGAGAGGACGTTATCTAAAAAATGGATCTCTGCAATAAAATCATTTGAGAGAGTTGACTCAAATAGAGCCAAGTAACCCCGAGAATCGAGCATCTGATTGTTGCGTACGAGAACTCTGCAGCTATCGATGGCAGCGAGAATAGTTTGCGGTGTTGAAATAACATTCACTGGAATCGTGGATGCGTGCACTGTCATGTTGATCATCACATTGTTCTGATAAATTAGCTGAGATCTCGATATGAGACCTCTAGCAAAAATCAAATTAGTGTTCTGAAGGAGAACATTTTTGAAGTAATTCTGATCAAAAACATACAGAGAAGATGCGCTAGTGTTTCTCAATCTGATATATTTTTGAAAAAAGTCTCGAAAGCGAGGATCGTACACGTTTTCGATAGCGTCAGTAGGATCCATAGCTGTAACGTTGCCTCCTTCATACAATTCTTTCATGTTGATAAAATCTGCATTCACAGACATTATCATATCAGTGAAAGTATTATTCACAATAAGCACGCTAGGAACATTCAGTCCAAAGACTTGAGGGGAATCATCGAAGAGCCATCGGCCAGAAAACGAATTGCTAATCAAGCAAAACGAGTTTATCAGCGGATAAAATTTGGCAACCGAGCCATTGGAATGGGATTCTCGATAGAAGTCAGTCTGGACCTTGAAAAAGAATTGTGAGCTGCGGTGGGTTCCTATAATATCAGTAAAGTCACAACCCTCAAACATGACTGGGACCATCTTGTCTTTTACAAATACTAGCAGCGAGCTTCTTAATGTTAAGGAACTGAAATTACTGTCAAAAACTTTAATTCCAACGTTGTTTAGTCCAAAGAAAGCGGTTCTCGAATCTGGAGATATCCCTTGCAAATCAAAGAATCTCACAGAGATATTCTTGACATTCAAGAATAGCATCTGCGATAAATTGGCTAGAGAGTTATCCTGGATACTATCAAGGTGCAATACGAAGAAATCGTTAAAAGCGTGTACAGTAGTCAAGTTCCAATGATTTAATTCCCAGTTTATCTTGTTTATAGTTCTTTTTCCTAGATCCCCAAGAAACTTTCCATCGAAATCCAGGAAATTGTTATAGAACTTCGATCCAAAGATTGTAACGTTTTCGACTATGAAATCCGATATGAAACCCTTAATGAAGAGGAATTTTGAGTTGAATATGCTTTGCTGAATAGCTAAATTTGAAAACTTGACATCGATAGATGGCTGCTCTATTTCTAAGGAGAAAAAACTCGTCCGGTTGAGAGGCGTTGTGCTTGAGTTCAGAGAGCTGCTTGATGACGCGATTTCAAAATTGTTAACGTGGATGCTCGTGTTCTGTCCTTGAATAACAATTTGTATTGAACTGAAAATTATATGTTCGTAGCTTGAGGATGGAGGGGTTCTGCTAAATGAAACGTCAGTCCTATTGATCCTGATGGAATCTAAAATAATGTTGACGCTTGAATTATGTTCCGTGTTTGCCACTCGGATTAGTGGAGACAACGGATTTGCCAAGATCGCTTCAAAATCTCGGATTTCAAATGTCAAATCCGGAGTTATGAATTTTGCGATTATTAGCTGCTGCTGTGCTCCCTCTACATCCAGCGGCTTATTTCTTGATTCATCAAAAGTTATCCTTTGAAGCCTGATGCTAGTGTCTGTAACAAAGAATAAAATACTCATGGAAAACGACTCTAACCCAGATGTGAGATTTGGAAGAATGCGTATATCAGACCCATCAATCGAGGATGGTTTCATTGGCGAAGTTTCCGTTATGTCAAAGCCGAAGCACTCAAAGGTAGAGATTAGAGGGGCGTCCTCGAAATAAAAATCGACGTTGCGCAAAATGGTTTCTGAAAATATCAACGTGTTTCCAAGTGAGTTCTCACTTAAGCTATAGTTGCAAGAATCAATGGTAACATTCATCCCATAGAAATAGGAGAAGTATGAGGGATCATTAGTATGAAGGTTGAAGAAGCAATTTGAAAATTTAACACTTCCATTGTAAGCTTTGAATAAATGAGCAATTATGGGAATTTGCTCTTCTAAGGTCAAAAACTCGAAAGAGTCGAAGCTGATAGCTGAAGAGTTGACAGTTAACTCATCTTTGAAAAGCAACTTTGCGCGTTGTTGGTCTGATTGAGGCAGTGCTTTTAATTCAATATAGCCACAGTTTTGGTAGAAGAGGCTTGAAGGAATTGTATAGGGGGTCGGTCGTGCAGTAAAGTAAACTATCTTAACGGAGTTCTTGTTTTGAGAGCCTCCTGCTGGGCAAGCGCTGCTGAGAGCTTTTTGGAAATCGGTGAATGGAAAATTTTTCCAGCCGGTAGATATCCAACCGGTGTATTCGGAGTCAACATAGATTTCAGCTTCAATTGTTTGGCTCTTAATGACAGGTAGACTCCCAATCAGAAGAAGGAGTAAATAGGATGCGCTGATAAAAGCAAAGCGGAGTGCAGAGGTCATTGTAAAATTAATTAAGCATCTAATAAAAAGGTTCACGAATTTCTGTTAAACTATTATGTTCACTGGGATTAGTTACATTACTACTTGTTCACGATAGACCCTCAACAACTGAAAAATACAAATTTTTTTACTGAATAGAGCAAATTCCTAGTTAACTAAGGCATTCAGGACTGAAAGAGAAAGAATTGTTAGTATCTGCAGAAATTTGAAATATGGTGGTAAATTGTTCCCTTCAAAAACATATATAGAAAAACAGAGAAGGATGATAGTCTAACATAAATCATAGAGACAAGCACGTAGAATAAATAGCGTATTAGCAGCAAGCCTTCAGATGGGAAGGGATGCTGTTAATCTACCAATAAGTTAAATTGAAAATGAGAAGCTTCTGGCCAAAACGTTTCCACATGATTTCTTAAGCAACTTCAGACGCTTGGCCTCACTCTTTCATATTTTTGGAGATTCTCTACTTCCTACAACTATAAATTTATTAGATTCATTATTTAATAAATAGGAGACTTACGCTGAAATTTGCATTGGAGAGTTTGTATTTTGACTCCAGCTGTATCGGTCGTTCTTTTCTTGTGCCGAGTTAGTTTCCCTCATCAAACGTTTTTGCTGAATATAGATTCGGTATGTAAACAACCCTAGCGAAACTATCATCGCTGATAGGTAGCTTATGACCAAAACCCTAAAATATTGATTCCCCCAATTAAAATTTTTCAGAATTGCCGTATCGTTGTCATACTTTGCGGCTAATCCAATTCCAATTGAATTCACAAACGCTTCCACCCACATAAACAATCCAAGCACAAATCCAGCGTCTTTAATCTTCTTATTCACAATGTGTGGCAGATACAAAAGCAGAGCATACGGATGTACCGCAGCTGCTATGGTGAAGGCGATTGGAGAGAAAAGCCCTGTTATCTTAATGAGCAGCACTGAAATTGCAAGGAGCGTGCAAGACGCAAGGACCATACGCTCTATTCGTACCTTAGAGAGGTGGAAAAAGAATAAGCATAACATTTGAACGGTTAGCAGAAGCAGACCAGGAATAACGTTTACGATCCTTTGGGCGATGAAACCTAAATGCTGATCAAATGAGAATGCATTGGGATAATAAAATGCTATTTTATCAAGCAGATAGACATAGCAGGAGTATCCAAACATGATAACTACACCAGGGATACCAAGATTTCTGAGTTTAGTGCTCGCTCGAGATGACTTGAATTCGAGGTTGTCACTGCTTCTCTCGTTTAAATACGAAAAGGTTTCTATCGGAGCCTTGTCATTATGAGACCACAGCAGCGATTTAGAGTTTTCGTCAAGAGCAGGATCTTCAGTGTTATTTTTTATCCAATCTGATGAAACAATGAACCAAGACATCACAAGGCACACGAGACTAAGCAGAAATCCAAATGTCTCAGCAGGCATGAGATCAGCACCTTGATAAGACCAAAAGATCGATCCGAATCGAAAGATCCCATTTAAGATGAACGAGACAATTGCGATTCTCTGAAAAACTATCAAGTTGCCATCGACGCGAATGAATGTGTTGGCAATGAGGATGAGTTGTGTCAATTTGACTCCTTCAAAACCGATGGAAATGAAAAAGTAGCCTAAGAACGAAACTAAGTAAGTCTGGTATTGGCGCTGGGCGAAATGATAGCAAATCATCATGATGAATTGACCGCAAAGAACCATCGCCTGGGATGGAATGATCATGGATACAATTCCGATTGTATCGGCAAGCTGGCCGATGATAACAGGCATGAAGAAGAGGAAATTTGATAGCCAGAGCATGCAGCTATGAGCCGTTTTGAAATCGAAAATTTGATCAGATTCACCAAGTAAGGTTAGCATATTTTCAGTGTAGGAGCAGACTGAAGGCGAATAAGCGCAGTAGAATGCCCCTACGCCCATCAAGCAGGTCAGAAAGTATTTAGGTTTTAGATTCATTTAAAATAAAATGATAAAATCAGGATATGTTGTATTACAATACAAAAGATATTGGGATAGATCTATCGATTATCAATGATATCTATCTATCAATCATATTTGATTGAATACCCTTGTGATAAGAAGCTTTCGAGAAATAATGGAGAATAAACTCTCCTCAACTATATTTAAGCAATTAGATTATCGAGAAATTTTTTGAAAATATGTGATGAAATACCTTAATCATTGATTTTTTTACTTCAACGAGATGTTCAGTGCCACATTAAAGAAAGCGATACTTCCATGTTACGAATGTAACGGATTACTTTTGAGAAAGAAGTGCTTTATTAATAATATCATAGTTTGATTTTCTTTTACAATACATCGTCAGAAATAAATCTGGATCCACAATTACAAATGCATCAAGTCAAAGATATGATTTTAGGCATTCATATCGTTACAACCGAGTTAAATGTGATTGACGAACAAGGGAAAAATGAACCCAACTTTGGAGAAAGTTGCTGAATATTTTCTTGTTGGACTTTGAGAATGTCAACTTAGCTTGAATTTGAATTAATGATTTAATTATTCGTTGAGATATACATGAATTCGGGGATATTGCCCATAAAAATCACTAACCGCAGGAAAATCATTTGATGTACTTAATTTTTTTGGTTGCCTGCACGTGCTTTTATATGGAGGCTTGTGGATTCTTCAGAATAATGTCAATGGAGAATTAAAATAAGACTTTGAATCATTCCTTGCTTCAGAATTAAGCGATGGAATTATGTCAATTAACCCGATAAAATTCTGCACATATAGAGGACATAATTTGATCGTCTTTCTTGCTTGACTGCAAAAAATAAACGGCAAAACACTCAATATAAACAAAACTAATACAACACACGAAGAGTGTTACTGCTTTATTACAGAGGACTCTGCCGTAAAAAGAGGTAAAATTCCTCTTCTGATAAAATAATAAAACACAATTTGTGCTCTCCAGATTTCTGAATTACTTTCAGAATCAATTACACTCCCTATGTTGAGATTAGTTCATTCAAGAGATTGCCTTTGTTTTCCTTACATATTCACAGAGTTCTTTTCTGGTTGTAGCAGTGATGGGAAGCCATCATCAGTATCCAAAAACTTCTTTTTTATACCATAGATAGCTATCGTCAATACGATGAGCACTGATAAAGGGAAAGCAACATAGTCATGGTACGCATAGCCCCATTCGAAATTGAGCAAATTATTTAGTAAGTTTTTCCCATACAGAGGGATTGAACCTATTCCGATTTCAGTTACGTAGACGATTGCTTTAATCCAATTGAAGAATCCAAGAAACAATCCCAACCTTTCGAACTCCATGTTACATAAATAAGGCAGGTACAGCTGGATACTGCTGGGGTAACTGATCAAAAGACACACATAGAGGATTAACCCAAGAATCTTCACATTAGAAAGCACTATTAAGAGGAGAAGCAGCACACAAGTACAGATGATTAATTTCTCGAGGGTGCCCTTCTTGATTGTCTTAATCGCAAAGAATATACAAGTCGCACATGAGATCATGATTGCAATGTATGAATACCATGCTTGAGCGTCCCAGCCCCAGTCGGGATTAGAAAATGCGTTTATCCAATATTGAAAGATAGTTTCGAATAAATACTCGAAGCACCCGCAGCCAAGCACGACCAAAGCAACATAGCAATTCATAAGAGGCTTCTTTTGATAAAAGCTCTTGATGCTAGGACCTCTCATGTTTAAGTGAGAAAAAGTTTTTCTCATATTTCCGCTGGATCTATTGAGAGGCTCAACGATTTCTGATTGCTCTCCTTCATCAACGGAAGCTTCCATGTTTTCACTTGACCATGATGCTCGAGACAGCATGATGCAATTTACCATTCCAAGCACTGCCAGCAAACACCCCAATGTGAAACCAAACTTCATGTCAGTGCTGGTTCCACCACTTTTCAACCGCCACATTCTTGGGGTATGTGCTGCTGTCTCATTTAGGGCGTAAGAAACCAGGACAACCTTTTGATAGACATGAGTATCTTTATTCTGAGAGATAAAAGTGTTGATGAGGAAGACTTTCTGTAAGAGTTGAATGCCTTCGTAGCTGAAGCTGATAAATAAATAGCCCAATAGTGCTAACAGCTCATTTTTTGATTCAGAGTTGTTTGTAAATGTCAAAATGGTAAGGAATATTTGTCCTAAGGTGAGCATGAAATGCAAAGGGACAAGCATGGGAAGGACTCCAATGATATCGACGAGATACCCGATAATTAATGGAAGGAAATAAATGAAACTTGGACTCCATTGGGCAGAAAAAAATGTGAGTTTCCAATCTTCAAAATCGCTATTATCGTTGAGTTTGTTTAATGAATCGATGTATTTGGTCTCGGTGGGAAAATTGCCGCAATAGGACGCAGCGATACCGATCGCAACCGAAGCTATGTATTTCCATTGAAGATTCATTGAGTAAAAGATGGAATGTTTCAGATCTTTGGCAGATTTGATTTGATTTTATTCAAGAAAGAAATAAATCCTATTTAAAAGACGCAAGGAAAAAGTTAGGCGAATGGTTTTTTTTCTCTTTTCTGAATGAAAATTCGTTTTGTCTAGTTGGTGTTTCAAAATTGCAACTTGGATGCTCGGATGTGACAACATTCTGTCATTATCAAATTATCCTTTTGATACCAAGAAAGTTCAGTAGCCTTAATTCCAATCATAATATTGTCATCATCTGAATATCCCCTATCATCCCTATCATCGCATTAATTGGAAGTTTGAGTTAATTTTTTTTTACTCACTCATGTGTCATTTCAAACAGATTTATAGGGTTTTTTTCCCCTCTCTCTCTCGATTTTCTCACGAATACGCAGAGCACAATTTTGTGTAATTAGTGAGATCCAGCTGAGAGAGAGAGACTCTCTTAACCTAATCCTTATTTTGAAATTATTGAATTCCAAACCCACTTTTGCTTGGTAGCTTAGACTTAAATATTCGTTTAATGAAGAAATGTGTTCGTAGTGACTAACTTACTGTTATAGAAATCGATATATATATACCGCACATGTTATGTATGTAAAGTCAAAATCTTGGCTATCAACTTTATTGTCTAAGCATTGTTTGCGTACACAGATTATATTTCATCTTCAGTATATTTTCCGTTATATTGAGGATGTCGATTTGTGAACGTCCATAAATCTGAGTTTCTTAATTCTTGCGGTTGCACCTATATTCCTGCCATCTTATAAAAGTGCTTGTCAGGTCTTGGTCTGGATCCTGTGATAGCTTCTGAAATTGAAATTAAACTGATAAGAATGAGAAAAATCAATATTCTGTTCCTCATAATACAGGCGAATTATAATGGCATTATTTTTCGAATTTCTAAGTGCTTCTGGTATTTATATCTAAACGAGTGCATACCAAACAGTACTACTGAACCATGCCATACGAAACATCCCATCATTAAGAGAGTCGTTATTTTTCAAGTTTGTTGAGAAACTTTAAATCTGATATTATTATATATTGATTATATCTAATCCAAGACCGCATTTCAAGGTGATAGATACATGGTTAACCTCACGTAGCATTTCCTCCTTCTCTCCATCACGTCCAATGAACTTAAGATCTGATTTGCTAAGAGAGACAATCCAAAATTCTTGGATTCGTCAGAATGTTCTGAATTTAACTGATCAATTAAAGTTAAATTTGAATTGGTTAATACTTCGTTTTTGGAAGCTTATTTACTGACCTGACCTGGCGCTCTTAGCATAAAATTCTTGATAAGGAGTATTACGGCATCAGTGTCTATGCATTGATAATTGCTCTAAAGAGTGGGGCATATTAGAATGTTAGTCCACACATGTTCTGTCCATCTTTAGATTCTCTAAATTGTAAACATGGAGGAAGAATATTCTTTCATCGTAATCTCTTATTATTGTGATTTCATATTTTGTTAAGTTTGGAGTATAATGTAATCATCATGACAAACTTAATATTTCTCATGAATTAACTCAGCTCGCTTGGATGACAGAAACTCGCTACTTACTCGAATAATTCAAGCTTTTTCACCGTATCATGTACAAGAAAATCGAGAAGAAAGCGCGAGATTTCTGAAAATATTTTGTTAGGGGTTTTATTTTGAAAGGGAACTTTGGATTGTTGAGAAACAACGTAGTCAATATGTTGTTGAAAGAATGAAGAAAACGATTCAGAGAACTGATTGATTTTAATCTTCCCTAGTTATACGTATGATAATAATTCATTATTCGTCTTGCAATGATATATGCTAAACTAATTGCTAATTAGAATCGATTTAAAATAATAAGCGGCTTCTGTTCTTGTAGCCATATTTTTATGCGCTAGGCTCA
>ENA-UOUE01000139-UOUE01000139.1-compost-metagenome-genome-assembly--contig:-NODE-139-length-57861-cov-19.429410_pt1 | contig 57861 bp, 41 predicted proteins | sample MGYA00238146_ERZ747223 | MGnify/ENA primary metagenome ERZ747223 (study PRJEB28781, sample SAMN06268865) | compost metagenome | isolation source: single cell | place: USA: California, Emeryville, Joint... | reverse complement strand
CGCAAGGTTCTTGTATTCTAATTCCATCGCCTATGATGAAGAGGAGTTTGAGTGACTTTTTCAAAGGTATTGAATAAATATGACCTGCTGACAAGTCGTTCCTCTGTGCCAGGCAAGGCCGCACTTAAAACACATTTCTGTCCCGCATTCACAGATAATGTGAGGATCATCCTCGCTCCCCTTAACGAATTTTCCACATCCATAGCGGATACACCAGCGAAGTGAAGGATCTGAGTTAATCAACGCGAGATTTTTGAGTCGAAGATATCGATTATAGTCTTGTGCAGGATAGAATCGCTGGATAAAATTGTCATCCCAAATGAAAAGGCATCCGTCTACAGGACATACAATTAGCACCTATTACAGAATAATTCATTCATTCGAGCAATTCAAAGGAATAGAATTTACTTTATTTGAATTGCCGAGTTCTTGGATATAAGGCACAAAGCAGGTTTTGCAAAATTTATGACCGCATTCAGATTCCACCACCATACTAGAGGATGACTCTTTTTCGTAGCAAATTGGGCATGCATCACCAGATTTCTAAACACACGATTAATTTTTTCGGAGTTTACATCCTTATATATATTACCTCCTCTTCTTTTTGATCCTTGCCACCCGATACTCCATTGTTATCGATCTCATTTCGAGCATCATCCTATCACCAATAATCAACTCTCTGGAAGGCTTTATAAAATCAATTACGGCCGAGCCCTTTCGTTTCTTCAAGGGTGAGTCGATTATTTTATTTGAATAAGCAGGAGCACTCATTGTTTTCTTCATAAGCGAAATAAGAATATGCACGTCAGCAGCTTCTGTCAAGCTCGAATGAGGATTCTCCGAAGAATATGCATGTTGCGTTTTTGGTAGATTAAAGTGACTATGGACCACTAAATTAACGATCTGTTCAACTTGACTGTGCACAGGTGTTTCAGCAGAGTGCTCTTGAGATAGAGTTCGAATGATGTGGTCTTGAACATTAGAGTCTATCTTGATGCCTAACTCATAATATACAATGAATGAATAAATAAATAGAATTTTTTCGAGACAAAATACCGAGCTCCAGAAGTTTATTTTCTACGCGTTGCTGTACAAGCTGTTCTCGATTGGAATGTTCATGCTCAACCGAGGATCCAAAAACGCTTTCTTGGATGGATTGAGCTCGTCTTAATCCCTTAGTAGCACTGTTGAACGTTTTTTTGACAGTAGAGGAAAATGATTTCTGCATCGGAATTTGGATTTCTTCAAGCTTAATGTCATTAATATTTTCCTTAGGAGAAGGGTCCTCTAAGTCAATGCTTGTCATGTCTCGATGAGAAAGAGCCTCGTTCTCATTTTCCTTTGTTTCGGTTTGGGTATCTAGAAGAATCTCAATCAAGCTGGAATCTGGCATATTTACCTTCAGGAAGTTGTAGAAAGCCTCTTTTCATAATTTGCCAATTTTCAAAAATCTTGATTTGCTTTTTTTTGGTTGAATTATAATTGAATAAATCCTGTGAAATTTTGATCTCAGAAATATTATCCATTAATATTTTTTTCCCGATCATATCTCTTCTTATCAGGATCATTTCTATCAGTTTGTTACGGCCCAAAATTTCTTTCCAGTTTTGAGAGAATTCATTATCTAAATATGGTATCATTAAAAAAAGAAACATAAAAACAGATGAATGGCATTAAATTAATTTTGAACTCAGACTTGAGAGCCTGATATATAGGGCTTAAGTGCCATGTTGAGTTGTTTGTAGCATCTAGCTGTACAGAATTTGTTGTGAACTATCTTTTATCGAGGAGAAAAAAACAAAAGAGTGGATAAGTTTGGTCATTGAAAATAGAATCGATAAGTACTTCCAAAAGTTTTACTTTCATATAACTCACAGCAGAAGGTAACAGAAAATGAAAATTCGAATTTGGAAAATTGTTGATTTTGAGAATTTTGTAAGAATCTCAAACTGATCAGAAGGCGGGTAGAATGAGAAACTAATTTAAGAAGGAAAGGTCTTGATATCATGAGTTCGATATCATCATCAGTTTGCGCTAAGTGTTATATTCAAAAATAGGTAAGTGACATGAGAAAATGAAAAAAATTATTGTACTTCCCATTATGTAAGTCATTTCTTGAAAGTACATGATCTCGTTGAACAATTCTATATGTTGCGAATGTAGCTTTATTAAGATGAATTAGTGTTAATCCAATGCTTTTCCTTGTGTTCGTCTTATCTATCTTGACAGAATTCATTTCAGGATATATGGCGTTATTACTTTTTGGAGGAAGAGTACTACAATAACTGCACTATAAATCGTTGGCAGTATATCATAGATTTATTTATGATTGTTGTTCGAATTTTGGGACGCGTTGTTGTACGAATTGTTCTCTCTTGGAATGTTCATGTTCAACCGAGGATCCAAAAACGCTTTCTTGGATGGTTTGAACTTAATCCCTGAGTAACAGTATTGACAGTACTATTGAACGTTTCTTTGACAGCAGAGGAGAATGATCTTGGCATTGGAATTTTGATTTCTTCCAGCTGAATGTCATTAATAGTTTCCTTAGGAGAAGGGTCCTCTAAGTCAATGCTTCTCATGCCTCGATGAGAAAGAGTCTCGTCCTCATTTTCCTTTGTTTCGGTTTGGGTATCTAGAAGAATCTGAATTAAGCTTGAATCTGACGCGGTTACCTCTTCTCATTTGTTCGGAGATCGTGATTCGTGCTTTTGATTGAATAAAAATTGAATGAAAGATGTTCCCGATCGTGTCTCTTCTTACAGGAATTATCATTGCCAGAATGTGACAGCCTCAATATTTCCTTAATGATTAAAGAGCAAGCTATTCATATCTTGATAAGAACATTCAAAAGTTTTTACTTGAGGAAAAATAACATGAAAATCAATTTTGAATGAGAAACAAATTTTTTATTTCACTTTGATATATTTCTCGTTTAAATCCAATGTTGAACCCAGAAAATGCAAATGATAAGAAAACATGAACAAAAATGCATATTTACTCATGGAAATTGTTTGATAGTACACAATGTCTATGAGCAATTACATTCCTAACTTTGTGATGTTATCTATTATTAGCAGAAACCACTTCTCTGCTTTCTCTCACTACTTCCGCTATTCTTCGTTCTGCTAGTCGGAATCGTATTGACAGAATCCATCTCATAATACATGGCCATATTATCTTTTTGAGACAGAGTGCTCCAATAGCTGCCCCAAGAATTGGTAGAAATAGATAAGATACAATGAGAAGTATAAACGGCGCTGTTATCACACTCACTATCAAACATCCAGAGAGAAGCAATACCTTCACATACCAAGGTTTTGAGTGCGAGGTTGGAGAACGCCTGGCAAGGTAGATATAAATAATTAGTGGCCAGCAAATCAATATTCCCAAAAGAACGTATGGGACTGCGAAAAAGATTAAAATCCACAAAAGTATAAGCCCAAGCCTCTTTAAAAAGATTCTAGCACGAGACCAGTCCTTTTTGGTGTTCATTCCTTTGAATGAAGTATTAGGTTATTCGCAATATTTAAGAATGGGCATACCATCCTGAAGTCCGGAACACCCAAAAGGGTTCATTGAAGCATAATGACCGCTTGAATACTTCCCTCTACAGAGCCAGCACCATTGATAAGAGCAGATCCTATTGGAGAAAAAGCAACCAAAATGAAAAATATCTCCATTATGAAAATAATTTTTTCTTACGAGCATGTCATATGATTGCAGCCAGATTCCTTTTCACAGATCGATCGGCATTTTGGACAATTTTGGAATTGACGATCATCAGCAAGCACCTTGTATTCTAACTCCATCGCCTATATTGATTAGGATGATGATATTTAGCCGTTTTTGCATGACATTAAGAGGGACCTTTTGACAAGTCGTTCTGTTGTGCCATGAAAGTCCGCACTTAAAGCACATTTCTGTCCCACATTCGCATACAATACGAGGATTATCCTCGCTCCCCTTGACGAATTTTCCACATCCATAGCGAATACACCAACGAAGCGAAGGATCCGAGTTAATCAACGCGAGTTTTCTGAATCTGAGATAGCGATCATAATCTTGTGCAGGATAGAATCGCTGGATAAAATTGTCATCCCAAATGAAAATGCATCCGTCTATAGGACATTGGATATTTAACAACTATCAGCCAAATAATTCAGTCGAATTTTCTGAGGATTTATTTACTTTGTTTGAATTAATAAGTTCTTGAATATAAGAGACAAAGCAGGTTTTGCAGGTTTTATGGCCGCATTCAGAATCTACCGTAGTAGAGGGAGATAAAGTATTGTAGCAAATGGGGCACGGGTTATTAGTGTTCTAAAATTTCAGATTAACAGCCATGGTACACATGCTTCAATTACTCCATCTTGGATAATTATATTTGCTTCCTTATTATCAGATGTTTCGAGTTCATGATCGTACTATCCTCAATTTAGCCTCAAAATTTCTCTAAAATTCAGTACAATTGCGTCAATTTGCTCTTGTATCGGCGTTTCAAACAATTTATTTGAGAAAGTGGACACACTCGACACTTTCTTCAGTGAAGGGGTACCCAGAGGAATCTCCTGGTTTTCGGATGAATGTGATCTCTTCATGGGTTGGTCGAAATGGCTTTGCACTATATAATTCACAATTGATTCGCATTGAACCTGCACAGGAATTTCAGTTTGCTGCTCTCTAGCCAAAGCATGAGTGATCTTATCTCGAATTTCATTATCTATTGGAATGCCTAACTCACAATTTCATGATTGAGCAACAACAAATAAAGTGTACCAAGTTCCAGAAATTTATTTTCAACTCTTTGCTTTAAAAAATCCTCTTGATTGTGGTTCAATGTTCCCTCTACGTTGCTTATTCCTTGCTGAAACGAGTTAGAGATCGTTCTTTGAATCAAAATTTTTATATTTCCATCCTCATTATCATTCTCTTTGTTGTGAGAAGAGTCATTAGCACCCGCCATTCCAGAATGAACCCTGATATCAATCTGCGAGCTGACTCTTTCAATCTCAGAGACGTCGCCTTCATGATCTCCTGCTTCTATTTCCGAAGACATTTCAACTCAACTCGAATTCAGTCATTTTACCTTCCTGAAACTTTGAAAATCCCCTTTCGTTCATCCTTTCAGCCTTGACTTTTGGTAGTAATAAAAATTAATTCGTATAACTATATCAAACTTTTTTCCTGCTGTCAGAACTAATGATAGCAAGGAATCGCCTCACTAACGGTAAGCATGGGTATTGAAGCAAAATGAAAACAACACAGCTTTGTCAGATAAAAATCCAAGAGCTCTAATAATAAGAATATTCGCATTACAAGCTCCTTCATACCTTTACGCAATCATTACTATTTCAAGACCTTTGGAGCAGGTGGTACATCAAAAAACAAAAAAAAAGCAATAACACATGTAAAATGCGATTTTCACAAGTATAATAGTTAATTTATAAATGCAATGCAATAGTTACTTAACAGTGTCGAATACTTTCATATGCAAAAACAAACCTGATTTGGAATAAAGATAATAAGTAAATCAATACCTACAACCCGCGTACACCCTAAAAATTCGTTGTATTTGGAAAGAAGGGGATAGGAACGTCAATCGTCGACAGCAGCAGCGATATTGGCTCGCTTTGTAAGTCATCATATTTCACTCGCTTGCTGACTTTATCGAAATTGTCATCTATATTATCACAAGACAAATCCGTTGATTTTGCTCTCGTGGAAATACTCGGCGAAATCCCTCCTTCTTCTGATATTCTTTTCGTCACCTTCAAAGCATGGCTTCCGCTTTGTTCATGCTGTTTTAACTGCGCCAAGGTCAAAAACTTTTTATTACAATCCGGAACAGTGCAAGCATAACTTTTCACATTCTTATGTTTCAACATATGATATCTCAATCCAGCTTTATTCGCGAATTTCATGTCGCAATTTGGCTCCTTGCAAGCAAATGGCTTTTCTCCGGTATGAAGTCTTATATGGTTTTCCAACGTGTCGGCTCGTTTAAAATATTTCCAGCAGTTCTCATAAGGGCACTTCAAGTTTTTTATCGTTGAATGGCTCTCACAATGCTTCGTGTATTCGCCTTTAAATGAAAATACTTTGTCGCAACCCGGAAAGTCGCACTTGAACTTGTAATTGTCTGTAGTTTCGTTTTCCATGTTTGAGAGAAGTGTATTTGTTCTCTAATGTTGCTTCTTAGTTTGTTTAAAAGATAAATTATTACTGCTAACCCATCGTTTAACTAATTTAACTACATAAAATCTTTCAGTGGCTTGATAAAAAATACTTCAGCAAACTGAATCTGAACTGACAATTTTTTTAATTTTGTAGTCAATTATTTATTTGTTCGGAGTATAGCCGTTATGATTTAAATATCTTCGGACTCACTGGAATAATTCTTTAGTTTAACGGTCTACTGACAACTTTATAAAAACGTTGTTGGTTTGGAGGGTTCATTAGGTCAATACATTCAGCTCTCGAAAGTCGTCTCTTTGGATTATAGAACACAAAATAAACTTAGATCGATTCAAAATATTCATAATCATGCTTTTAGAAATTCTTATGAAAAAGTTTGCATTTAGATAGTCAGATTAGTTGAGTCACATCTAAATTCCATTCTTAGCCAATATGTCAGCTGTATGACAAGCCAGGATTCGGCTATTGGGGGATTGGGAGCTCCGAATATATGAAAAAAGTTTCTTAGACGATACCTTTAACAATGAGTAGTTAAGCATGATATTACCATCATTTTATCTTAGTGTCTGTCCGAGTAGTCGCAAGTGATGATAACATTAAGCACTATCACCACCGGTCCTCCTTCTGCTCGGCTTATGGATGAAGTACAAGAGACAGCTATGAGGTTGGACCTACGTCTCTATGTTTCTGAAAAACCTTTGTAGGAATACTGTTTCTAAAGAATATCGGTTGAAATGATCTAAATTTATGCTAGTTGTTAATTTTTAAGGTCAGGATTGTGGCGTTTTGATTTTTGATGCTCTTGCTGAAAAATTTAATTTATTCGGTGAAAGATTTAAATTTTCTTTCAGTTCAATTAATTAATCAAACGAAATTTTCAGTACTATTAATTTCCCATTGAACGAAAATTTTCAATTTTGTTGCAGTAAAAACTATCCTTGGTGATATTTTTGACGATTAGAAACATCTAGAACGGAGAGAGAACATCGCTTATCGAAGGATCAAACCTTAGAGCTAGAACAGATGAATCTGGATAAAAATAGATACAATTCACACGCTTTATTTTGGCTGGGCTTTAAAATTCATCCAAACCGCCTCTCCAAGGCTGATTACGAAAATTATATGAGTCATTCACTCAGAATTGCCTTTTAAGATTTCTAATATGATGGTTCTGAATGGATACTCTTTGTTTTTTTTGAAATATTGTCTCAACTTCGCTGATTTTCCATAGAGATATTTCTAAAAGTGGTTAGGTATGCATCTCATAGGAATCTGTGAGAAAGAGTCGACATTTCATCCTAAAGAGGCAATGTTGATCTCCCATGAGCTATCATACCCAGATAAATGTTCTCTATTTGAAATTCTCAGTAATCGTACTGAAGAGGTCGTTCTATATTCGAATTAAAATACTGCTTTCTCTTTTTTGCCTTGCTAAAAACAAAAAACCCACCTACCCAAAGTCTACAGGAATGTAAGAAATATATTAGGGAAATAAGGACTTTCGGATGGCTGAGACCATAGCAGTAGTTAAGATCGCTTTAAAGGATCCTTTCATTGTAAAAGAGGAGTTTTTTTTGCTTTGACTTATGATTCTTTCACAACATTATTTGGCACAGATCACCCAGTGCGTCTTCTTGAATTGAGCAGTCTCTTTATATATAAAGGAATAGTGCTGAGAAAAAGCTTCGATTCCTATATTCATCACTCTAATAATCTTGAAATGAAAAATGATTGCTTTAGATTGGAAATTCAAAATGAGGCCTCCTACGAGATATTATTTTCTCCCAATTTTTGTTCTGTCTTCGACTCTCCTCGGGAATAGGGATAAATTATCCTCTTTAGACAATCGCATGTTCACCACTAAGTGGTAGTTTTGCCAAGTCGGTGAGCTGATCTAATTCTCTTGTTAGTTTAGATTAACTTAGCACTGAACGAGCGTGTTCGTTGAGAAAAGGCATTAAACTCCTCTCCTTGCTCAAAAAGCAGCCTTGAATCTCTTGAACTCAAACTCCTCCAGAATTCTCTCTGTCCTTTTATTACAAGTCCATTATTGCCTCCAAGGATGAGATAGCCACTGTATCCAACTGGGAGAAAGGCAACCTTGCTAATTATATTTTGTTTTTTGTTGATTGCCTTCTTCGGCACTCTCTGTGTATCATCTCGTAAAAAAATGTTCCATCGTTGTTGAAATCCGCTTTTCAACTTTAATTCCACTGAAAGACTGGTAGCTACATTTTTTTCACAATCGTCTCATGATTTAAATCAAAGAAGCATTTTTTATGAAAGGAGGCATTAAAATTAAGAGCAAATTAATCTACAGAAGAGAGTGAAATCCGGCTATTAACAATTTAAGGTGTCAAAGAGTTGTCAGGTTAATGCAGCTGCACAAAATTCTACATGTTCTTAGAAAATCATAAGAAATATTTCATCGAAACAAGCCCGCTTTAAAATTGAAACCCCTTGAGTCTCGTTTCGATTTTGCCTTAGGAAATGCACTGTTCATTATACTCGGAATAACTAAATTAATCAAAATTTTGGAAAAGGATCAACAATAAAATTTCGCTTTGTACTGAATGCCGCCACGAGTTCGCTCAAGCCGCCGTCCAGACTACCTTACTTCCTTACTTCATACGTCTTTGACAGTTCCTTTTCTTCTATGCATGTTTACCGAAAGATGGAATCGCCTTTTTTTCTGGTTTTTCTTAAATACAATAATTCTCAATCTCACTGGACTATCCTGGAAAGTAATGCAGTTATTCCGAATCCCACAAAGACCCAACTACCACGAATATCGAAGGTTGAGTGAAGAATGCTTTCTCAGAGGCCCTCTTACTCTTTTAAACCTACTCACTTTCTCCAAATTCGCTCTTTGGTATAGCAATGCAGAGAAATCGAGCATTTTGTACACATACCATTGGATTCAAGGCTTCGTTGTTCTCACTCTCATGACCTTCACAACTTTACGAGCAGTTTACATCGTTTTGAAGAACCCACCTTACTCTCCTCCGTCAAGACAAGCCTGCATTAAAGCAGTGTATTTTTTTGTCTCGGGCTATATCGTAATTTTTGGAATGCTGGGCACCGGTGTGAAGCAGTTCAAACGTGAGCCTCCAAAAAGTCCTTACACTTTTGCTGAAATGGCCATCAGTTGCAAAAATACAACTGAGTTTATTCCTGACTGCCAGGGCATTAGCGAAAATTGGACGTTTTATAACAAGTTGCTGCTTTTAGGGGCACTTTTCGGGGTGATTTTGACTCTGGATCGTGTTTCGTCCTCTCCAATAGCCTCAGATTTGAACAGGAGAATATCACGATTGCGGAAGCTTTTTTATTTAGCAGCCGCAGGGTACGGATGCTTGAGTCTTCCTTATGCGATTTTCAACTATCTGATGTTTTTCCTGAGCATTCTCCGAGGAAAAGTATTTCAATGCAGTAATAATCCAACTCTGAGCTATATGTACTCGATCTTAGTTCTATGGCTCCTGGTGGTGGGATTGTTGGAGGCCATTGTTTTATTGCCAAATGTTTTGAGAAGAATCTGGAAAGAGTTTGCTAATGATTTGAAGTATTTTGCGTCGATAATGAGCATTAAAGTGCAATATCTCACGATTAAATTACAAGAGAAGATAGGTGCGGAAATCGACGAGAAACAGCGACAAAAACTGCAGAAGCTTGAGCTGCAGGCTCGAATCAGTCCTTTAACAGGGTTTGATTTTAAATTAGCACCGCAGTATTTGATCGAAGAAGAAGACTGCTCGATATGTCTTGAAGAATTGTGTAATCCGAAGCTGAAACTGGTTTATTGGAGAAGCTGCCTGCATTTTTATCATGAAAACTGTTTGAAACTATGGACGAAGAATCACAGTCAATGTCCGATGTGTATGCAGCAAATGTGATCCGTTCAGTAGGAAAAATCAGTCTTGTAATGTAGAGAATATATTTTTTAGAAGCACATTGCTTGAGATGTAAAACTTTTTACTTGAAATTCAGTTATTTCATTAAAAAGAAAATGGGCATTTTCCTATTTAAATTTTACAAAATAGGATAGAGTTTCTTTTTTGCTGAATTCGACACGGATACATAATTCTTCGCTTTGAACCCAAATAAATGAATTTGAAATTTGTCAAACCAATGTGTAGCGCTACTCTAGGTCGCTTAGTTTTCAGAGTGTGAGGAAGCATTAGCATCTTGGTAAATGAATCTTTGGTGAAATCAACGTATTTTCAACTCAGTATCAGAATGGGCGATAAAATACAAAAATGAAATCATAAGAATAGGAAAGCCCTTTTTTGAGTTGAACAATAAAAATTTACACAATCTAACTTTTACTTCGTCGCTCATCTAATTTCTGTGCTCCTGGAAAATCATTTTTTTAATGGAAGCTTCAATCGAGCTCACTTGCTATATATTATCTCGATTTATTGTAATTGACATCAACTATACGTTGGTAGCAAAACTAAGCAGCTTTAAAAACGATATGGGAAATGGCTTTCAAGCATTGGTCAAGATAAGAAAAGAAATCCTTGAAGAAAAATGAGGAATTTAGATAACCCTTCATGTAGAATTTTATGTTTTCTTGTTGGATTTAGTTGAATGAATAGTATTTTCATTTCTTGCAGATACCTCGGTATAAGCATTCGCTCTATATGGAAGCTCAACAATGCATTTTTCAGAAATTTACATATTTTTTCAATCCTTCCATCTATTGATTGAGAAGACTACTAACATCTCATCTAGAAGAGCAGCTTTACAGACAAACTCATTGGGAATGCCAAATCCTGAAAAGAAAAAGAAGTTTCTATTCCTCTAATAGTTGTAAAACTGGAGTCTATTTCTCTCTTAGAAGTAGACAAGGAGCAGCTCAGACTGGAATTTGTGTCTATGTCTTGCCTGGCCTAGTGTATGCCTAATACACTGTATTGATTATTCAAAAAGTTGAAAGCTTGAAAAAATGCATCGAAGATTTTCAAAATTCGTGAATTTCCCAGAAATGCAGGGCAAATTAATCAACACTTTTGTTGTAGTTCCACCATTGAAGACTCCAATGCCTCCTGCCTGGATAATTAGATATTAAGGCTAGTACAACAGCTTTGCAGGCGCCTATTTCAAATCTTTTAAAATACCACTCTCATAAATAGGCACTCAATATAAAGCCGCGAACCCTAGGAATACAGCCAGCCTACCTAGTTGAGCTATTTCAAGGAATCGTTTGCGATGAGCGTTACGTATGATGATGATAAGATATAAAAGCTCTTCAAATATGAGAATTAATTAACTCCTCAAAAGTTTTTGTTAATTTGGGGTTTTGCTAACATCAATCTTTTTCAAGAACTTTTTGGAAGGATTTCAAATAAACGATCTTTTTTCGATACGAAAGCGATTCAAAAATTAAGTAGACTGAAATTTCAAATGAAGCTTACCCTCAAATAATAAAGGACCTGAACGCCTTTCGATCATAACTCAGCAGGCCAATAGAGCGAAGACGAGCTCTTTGAATTCTGTATATAGCACCAAGTGCTGACCATCTTCCGAAGGCTGTCCTTCTTGAAGACTCAAAAGACAGAATATTGGGGCTTGGGAAGCACATATAGATCAGAGATGCATACACAGCTATTCAAGAGCTAGTCCATCGCTTTAAGGTTTGTTGAATCCATGATGCCTTAAGGATCATTGAATGTAATCACTTCAAAATACCTTATGTTTTCATTTAAGAAACTTACCAAAAAGGTATTTTGGATGAGAAATAGAAAGTGATTATAAATGACGAAGAATTTTCTGTATTTAAACGAGCCCAGATCTGGTTTTGTAGATCAATAGCAATTTTATTTAATCAGGTTTAGGTGATTAATAGAACCTTTCAATGAATTTTTCTACAATTTCTTAATAAATTCTTATAGCTCCTTACAAATTCTGGAATTAAACCAGTATTGACGCAATTTCTCAAAATTTCCCGATTTGGTTTCTCCTTTTTTCGATTTTCTCTGGAATTCTATTTGATCGCTTCTTGCCTAATACCTTCGACTCCAGTGGTACTCTGATCAAACTTACTCAGGTAGGCTTTGACACTTTTTCCATCTCGTAGAAAATTTACAATCTTCTTATGTTGACTGAATCAATAAGGACCAGTTGCTAATATCATTTGGAGATAAAAGAAGGGAACCTTACGTCAATTTATTGAAAGAAAGTGTTTGATAATATGTTTAAGTTCCCACGTTCTACTATACGCTAAATATAAGCAATTAGCAGCATGAAGGTGGAATCATGCAGCTTTGAGGATTTAGGGGTGAATACATTATACTACTCTTACTTCTGAATGGAATATTCCAGTAAGAGCACAATACATAGGAACTATCGGTTTAGAATTTTATTCTGCTTTCCGATTCTCTGCCTGGAAAATTCTTTGATAATTCAGCTGGAATTAGATTTTTCAAATTTTTGAAATTCAGAAGTACTAAATTACATGGGAATAAACTTCCTCATGTCATGCATGAATTATGAAGCTTTGTCAGAGTGGTTATAATTGTTGAATACCAAAGTCTAGTAAAGTAAAATTAGAAAGATGAGCTTTAGAGCGAGATTCTTGGATTTTGATAGAAGATTACAGAGGTGGCTTGAACGCCCTTTAGACAATATTTTTTATTGTCATTTGTTCGAAAATTGCAATACCTACTCCATAGAAAGGCTCTGGGGCGCTGTGAACGTTAATAAGCCTTCTGCTAATTTCTAAAGACTGAAGCAAAGCCACCTTCATAGATGCATAAAGTTGGAAAGTGGTGCTGCTGAATATCAAATAAAACTATTGCGGTTGGAAGGTCTAATGTCAAGGATATGGATTCAAATCACAGAAAAACATCGAAAAACAGTAGATTTTTAGCCGTCGGAATCGCCTCCAAGATGTCGCAACTCTTTAGACGTCTCAATATATTTTTGAGACCCTAAATTTTGATGTGCCCAATAGATTTTCCAACTTTTGAAACCCTCAAATTGTAGAATCATCAAATTGTAGGCATTATGTGGAATTAACGACGTTCAATTGAAAAATTTTCAATTAGAAGCTATTTACTGTTGGAAACTCTTCTTGATCGTTCCATTGATTGAGTTACTCCTCGAAAACTAGCAAGTTGTAAGGATTACGATACAAATAAACATTTTCGACGCTGATAGCTCTAAAATTACCAAGTTGATATACTAGTGAACTTCTCTGTATAAAAAAAGCAAAGATCAATTAATTTCCTTAGCATACCATGCCAAACACACATATCTTCCCGTAATCGAGTAGAGTATCGATTCTGACTGTAAAATTGATGTGCAACTAAGCAATTCGCTGTTGCCTTTTGCAAAAAGTTTGTTGGTTTCACACAAATAACTGAATGGGTCACAAGCTATTTCATCTATCCTCCAAGAAATTCATGTCTTGAAAACAAATTACTGTGATTTCATACGAGATCAGAAGAGTCCTAAAAAATTGTTTTGAACATTCAAATAAACCCGAGTCACGACTTGCTTTGAAAGCTCAAACGGACTACTTGATGGATGTAGGGAAATGAAGTATTTTAGACTTTCAATCGAATTACCATAGCGACTGCTCAATTTAATAGATAGCATCACAGATACCCAATGCTTGAACTTTATTTCTTACCTGTTCCGCATGAATCACGGACCTGACAATCGAGGTTTCACAATGCGTCCTAAGTTTCATTCATTTTCTATTACCTTGACCACCTACACGGAATTACAAATTCAAAAATCCATAGACAGCAAATAAATCCAAAGTCAAAACGGGAGTCTTATAATATCTGCTCAGTGAGCCAAAGAAGAACATCATTGCTCTACTCTTTCAAAACATGGCATTCCAATCAACTCACAACACTTTTCTAACTGCTATTTCGAAAATCATGGCAAGCGAGACAGAAGAAGGCCGCCAATTAGAGGAAATTTCGGTTTCATTGGGCATCAAACTTGACTATTTATCAGGAGCCATCAGTTATTTTGGATGATAGACGATCACTTTTGAAGGACTAAGTATGCCACGTACTTTCAAGAATACATTGAGCGAAGATAAAACTTCTTTTAATCAATAACAATTTTTTTTTTGCAACGAGGTATTAATTTAACCAATAAGTTGCGTTTTATTTGTATATTTCCAGTGCCTCTCATGCCATAACAATGTAAATATAAGCTGAAGCATTCATCATACAAAGTTTATCGCTCTTCATGTGAGAAAAGAGAACCATCTTCTTTACAAAAACTAATCGCTTTGTTGATGGTAATTAACATATTTAGTATCTATCAAGGACATTATTTGCAAAAAAAAATAGTGGAAGCAGAAGAAACTGTCAAAAATGAAAAGCCTGGACAGTAACAACCCAAGTTTATCAACAATATTGAGGTCACATAAAGAGCCAGCTGACAGGACTTCCAATGATTCTATGTATAGTATTTCTTTATTTTATAGGAAATTTAATATTCATTTGGTTTTCGTGGCAAGAAAAAATTTTCCTAAATCTCAAAAGTCTCCTGTAATTAAAACAGATAAAATTCATTCCATGAAAATTACATCAGTCTTCCTTCTGCTAACAGTGTCGCTTTCTCTTTTCAGAGGCGCACAAGCCGCTTGCACCTCAGGTCAGTTCAGTGTAAACGGAACCTGCCAGAGTTGTGACAGTAGTTGCCTTGAATGTGCAAGAATGTCAACTTATTGCACAAAATGCCCTGCAACGATGTATTTCCAAGCTGCTACATGTGTGAGTTCCTGTGCCGCAGGGCTCAGCGTCAATACTGCCGTTACCCAGTTTGGCGGGATGGGAGTTTGCGTGCTTGACATCGCCACATTGAAAACTATGAGTGGTCCTTCATCTTTTCCGATATGGGCCATCATCGCTATTGTCGGTGGAGTTGTCGCTTTTCTGGTATTATGCTTAGTTGTACTATGTTGTTTCTTTAGAAAGCAGCAACCTCCACATCATGGCCAAAAATCGCCACATCAGACTAAGATTAAAGCGAAACCAGAATCCAAAAGAAAAAGAAGTTTGGATGATCTCGAAGATAGTCAAGAGAGTGAAAATACTCCGAAACCCAAGACTCATGTTAAATCACATAAATCTAAAGCATTGAATGAATCGGCAGACATGTTCCTTCCTAATCAAGGAAGAGGCTCTCCGCAGCAATACGTACAAGACCCTAGATTGATTCAGAGCAAATCAAATCATCATTCTCGAAATCATTATGAGGTCCAAAACATGCATGGGTCAACTCCAAACCAGCCTCGACATTCTCATCATCCTCAGCAAGTTGCTAATTCTCGTCAACGTGAAGTTGCGCGTCAACAAGATCCACGTAAACCCTCAACAAGAACACAGCTGGATGAGGAATATCGAAGACACCAACAAAAGAATGATCCTCGAAAGCAGCAGCAAATGAATGGTCCACGAAAACAGCAACGTCAGAGCGACAACCACAGGGAGGACCAGCAATATCGTGGTGAGTATCAAGAGAAGAGCCGAAGCCAAGTCCCAAAGGATCAACGGCGGGATAACTATGTCAGTGAACCTTCTCGTTACCCACACCCAAGCCAACAAAAATATCAAAATTATTAAATGCTTGTTCGAAAGATTCGTTTTATATTTTTCTGTGTGCCTTGCTTATGGAAAGCATATAGAGTAAATTATGTACCTATTTTTCAGGGTCTTTGTCAAAGGACTAATATGAATTCGTCTCTTTCTTTAATTAAAATGCGACTCATCAGAATAACATCGGAAAAATAAGCTCCCAATGATTGGATGACTGAATGGCTTTTTGAAGCACGAAATTTTCCTTTTACTCTCTTTACATAGGTCTCAGACTTTGTCAGCAATACTCTGTCAGGAAGGAGATACACATTAGCTTCTTATCTGTTATTTATGATTCAGAAATTTTCGAGTTCTCTTTTAGTGTAATACTAAATCAAATAAAATGAAGCTCAATAAATGTTTATGCAGTGTACTAAACCCTCATTCTGTGTATGCATGGTATTGTCGCTGTTGTTTAGCTTGATCAATTTCGTGTGTGTCAGGAAATTAAGGCTCTAATTCGTTTTTCCCAGTTTAGCAGGAACCCAAAATATGAGGTTCTAGTAATTTTTTACAGGTATAAAGCTATGATGACATGCAATATGAAAGGTAATCCCCTTTGCGAAAAAGAAACGCTTACTCCATACCAGAAAATGAGGAATAATGTGTCTTGGAGTTTAATTCGAGAAAATAAGGGAAAAGGAATTTTTGAGGCTTAGTCCTTCAAAATTGTTCTTTCTCTATTCTATAAGTGGGATTAATACCTATCGAAACAAGAGGACATTCCAGGTCGTGAACTTGAGTTGATTCCAAGATTGTTCGAGGAGTTATTGAATGTAAACAGAGAAAGAGAATGAATGATTATGTTTTGACATGTTATCAATAGCCTAACCTTATTGATTGTGGTTAAATATTCCAGAATCTGTATGCTTATGCACAAAACAACCCAAATTTTCAATGAAGAAGATGAAGCTTTTAAGTGTATTTTTCTTTATGATAGTGTTTGATGAAGAAGATGAGGAGAAACACAGAGACCATTTGTCTAATAATTTGACAAATCCATATCTTCGCTAGTATAAATGCCCATTACTCCATTCGAAAGATCATAAAATAGCCAAACCCTGCTCCTGATGAATTAAAAAAGCCTGACAGATAGCCTTGAACCCCTTGTCCTTTGAATGTAATTGTTCAGCAATATCTTATTGCCAAAGCCCTTGTAATTAAAATGAATTCTACAGAACCATGATTTAGCCGTGACAATGGAATCGAATGAAGATCAACAAAGATAGAATGATAATACATACACAATGAATTTCACAGTTTTGTTTTTTCCTCACTTTGTGTTTTTCAGTTCATAACAATATAACATTTCAAGTTGGTGTTTTAAACAAACTCCATTAACTTGGAAATTTGGTTTAATTCCATCAGCCCATCCAACTGCTATATGCTCTCCTCTGCTGATATTTGCGTAGTTCTACCTTTTGCTTCTTGAATCGAAAAATATGTAATTCTTTAGATTTAATCGCCTTACAGGCACTGCTACCCTTTGTTGAAGCATACGAATTCATTTTTTACATAAAACCTCTATCTGAAGTGGCATTTATTAAAAAAAAAAACAGCAATTTTGAAAAAGGTTCTTCACTATATGGATACTCGCTTTTTTGGTTTATTTCCTTGGCAAAGAGGAAGTCTCCTTTTGGTATTTCAAAAAGAATGTCATTTATAACACCATATCTGTTCGTTCAAACCTTTCATACTCATCACTTGAAAATTGTGACACCGAATGACCTTTGTTTTTTTCTCAGAGACTGCTGAATACTGACATGGTTTCATTGGTTGAATTTTGTTGGGAAAAAAATGCAGCGAGCGAGAGTGATTTGCGGCAATATTTCATTTCCCCTCCAGCGAATTTTCAACAAAGTGGTATTTTTCGACAGCGTTTCCATTTCTCAGTATGGGAATTTTGTAGAAATGATCTTGAACTTTTATTTGGATTTTATGAGATTTAACGTAACAATAAATTGATCAAATCGGAATTGAAGCAATAAAGCTCAGAGAAAAATGCAAGCTAACCAGCAAGAAAACCCGGCTATGATACAGCCCAACATGATGCAATCAGGAACGACGATGCAGCAGCCAGTTATTATGAAATGAGGATGGGATTTGCTTCAAGCGACAAAGGACATTTTCATACCACAATATTGCGCCACTTATGCACCTCCCAGGAGAACACGGTTATAATTTCTACCGAGTTTCCAGAGATAGCGGAAAAACGAAACCAGTCTTTAAGACCAAAGAAAGAACTTCCTGGTGTGTTCGAAACTGTTTGAGCGCTGACTGTCGCTCAATTTATATCAACATTAGCAATGTATCCGACCACAAAGCAGTTGACAACGAGCTGCTTTAACGGTTCGAGAAACAATGTACCCCAACTTGCTGTTGCTTAAATCGTCCACTCGTAACAGTTACAAATGCTGAGAAGAAAGTTAATAGGTCTTTTGAACAGGTGAGAAGACCATGGCTTTGTTGAAAGGTGGGTGTTGACGTGTATGACAACAATGATAGCAAAACACATGAGGTTAGAACCTCCTGCTTGCAACCAGGAGTGATCTGCAGCATATGTTCTCATGAGCCTTGCAAGAATGTCCAGTTTGAGGTGAAGGGGCCTTCAGGAGAAATATTAAACATGCTTGAAAAAAGACAACAAAAAGAGTTCAAGGTATGCAGAACTGAATTCAATCTGAATTTCCCTCCCAACTAAAGTAACGAGAGAAAGGGCTATTGATGACTGCTGTGCTTATGCATGATTTAAATGGTTACTAGGATAATTTCCATCAGTCGTTGTGAAATTCGTTGATATTTCTTTTATTTGATACAAATGTTTTCGTTGAATCTACTGCTTCAGCATAGTATGAGCTTCTAAGCAAGGAGAAGAGAATTCGAAAGTTCCGATTAGTTTGACAACTTCTACACATAAAGCTAAAGTTGCATTTGAAGAAAAAATATTCATTATTAACACAAAAACAAAAATCCCTCGGTTTGTTTCAAAATTGAGTCCAATATTTCTCGATGATGTTGTCACTAGAACGGTTTGAGATTTTCCAGTTTTTGTTCTTAGATATTTTATTGATAAAAGTTTATGCAGACAGCTTGGTTATGTGAAAATACTACAAGTACTTCTCAAAGAAATGCAGTACTCCTGTTTCATCAGATTCAAGCCTCTTCAGAGTTCTGTCTGCTAAATTAATTAACTTGTTATGGGATAATTCATTAAATTTAAAATCATGAAACCATATTATCAGTTCTTTGAATACAATTAATTGATTTTCAGGTTTTTATCAGGAGAGCATCTGAGCTGGCTTCGTTGCAATCATATAATTTCGTTATATGGAGACTATTAGGCATCTAGAAGATATGCTGCAGATAATCTTGAGTTACATTCTGCTTAAGTCAGTGGTTATTAATGAGAGAAATCATGGCTCGATCGCATGACTAGCGCTTCTACTAGATTCGATAATAACGATCATAATTTCAGAATACAGCTCGCATTTCTGTATTTCTATAGTAAATTTTTTCTAAACTTGGGTGGGTGAACGCTAAGATGATATTTTTTTTCACCAATGCTTCTGAGCATTCTCATTATTTTTTTATAGAAACTTGACCTAGGAACTCTTTCTTCTTGCTTTTGATTCGATGTAGATAAAACGAGAAGGCTCTCAATTTGCAATTCAATAAAGTTTTATACTCTAGTCCATCAAAGTTCTCATTCAAAAAAATATGGCATTGGACCAAATGCAGCCTATTTTAGTGAAATATCTTTTTGAGGAACAGGCCTTAATTTTGTTTGAAAGGTAGTCTAACTTTGAGTTATATTAATTTTTCTATTCTTTATTTGACTAGAACGGAAATACATATAACACTGAAAAGATACGTCTCTGACGTCTCTTTGGATTTGTAACTATCTGATTTTGTACATCGCACCATCGATCCGCGAAAAATCATTCGAGTAGGAAGAGTTATTATTCTAATTTTGATTGAATATGAAAATAGCAAGACTTATCCTCTTTTTGGAAATCAAATTCAGAACAAATCTTACAATTGTTCCTTTTTTATTAGTCATTGGAATATCCAAGAATCACAGTGAAATACAAACAATCTTGACAAGCAAATTTTACCAAAAAAGCACTTTTAAAATTCAAAATTTTGGGATCGAGACCATATTTTGATAGTGTTGATATCAACGGTTTAATGATGATAAGAATTTATTCTAATCGGGAGAAGGTTCTACGTTTGCTAAATTTTCTAAGATATTTTTGCAAGGCCTCTGCTTGTAATTTCATCGATTTTAGGACAGTGAAGACCTATAATACAATCCAAGATTTTTCTTAGTGCCTAGTCAACGATTTTATTATCGCTTAAATTCTGTTGTTTCTATGAGCGACGATGCTCTATCTATCAGTGACAAACTCAAAGGTTCAAAACTCACAAACAAAAAGACTCCTGTTTTCCTCAGAAGAATCTACGCTCTGCTACAAGTAATTTGAAAAACATCTTTTTTGAATGAATTCAATGGCATTCAGGGCAAAAAAGCTCCCGATGTTGTCGACTGGAGTCTAAGTGGAGAGTTTTTCGTCATTAAGAAGCCTCGTGAATTTGCTGAACAATTGCTTCCACAGATGTTTAATCATGGAAATCTCGCGTCATTTGTCAGACAGGTACTGAAATAGCTTCAAAAGCAAAGTCTCATTGGGATTTGCATTAGCTGAATATGTATAGCTTTGTCAAAGTAAAAGACGAGTCGTATCAGCACGCATATGCACATAGATTTTTCAAACGAGACCACGAGTAAATTTCCATTTTAGTTCGTCGTTTAAATCTTGAACCTCTGTTATCAGCGAGCTTGTGTGTCAAATCGAAAGGAAGAAGAAATATAAAAAGAATGGAGAAGCTCAGAAAGAATTATTAGCTCAGGAAAAGCAGAAAGTGTTGAAAAAGAGTGGTAGTTCTGTGAAAGCTGACGTGAATCAGTTGCTTTATGAAGTAATTTCAAAATTTGTAGTCGGAAAACATGAGTGATGGTAGAACGATATACTGAAAATGATAAAAAGCGATCTGAATTTTCAAATTGACGCAGTCAACAACGAAATACAGCAAGCGCGTCTCAGAAATCAGCAGATATATATGAGATTTGAAGAAAGGAAGTAATCAGAGGAAGAGTCATCTGGTATGTGATAATTCTTCGTTAGGAAAGAATATCAGATGCTTCAAGAGACATTGGTCAATCTGAAATCAATGCAAGTTTCGTCTGCTCATTTAAACACCCGGCTTTCTCCTGGGATATTTGAATCATCAGCAAGCAATTTTTCTTTTGAGCGACCAAGTATCTTTGAGGGGCAAAGCCTGAGAGACCAGCATTTGCACAAAAACTCGCTGAATCTTGTTGTTGCTTCATTAAATAACTCAACAATTCAGAGTAGTCAATGGCCGGTCCAAGCGAAATTATCGGGAGAAATCACAATTGATGAGATCAATATGAAACCGTTCGATAAAGAATTATTGGGCCTGCAGAATGCTATCAGGCATTACGATGAACTCGCAAAGCTACATGTGTTAAATTCTTTGTCTGATTCCAAACAGGAGCGAGATTTGCAAATGGAAATGACTCAAGAGCGCCGCCAGGAAGGCAATAGTTCTAAGCATCCTTTTTCATTTGAGAGCAAGGTATGAAATATAATTTTTTCGCATGAAATCATATCGTAACATCATCTCAGGTGGGGAATCTAGCAAACCCTTCGAACAATAATGGAATGGTTGAAAGAAACAATGGTTTAGCAATGAAATCGAAAGTGATGGAGAATCAAGGGATAAATCTGGCTTCTGGGCTTAGCTATTGGGCGAAAGCATTACTTGAATCAAAATCGTTTGCAGCCCAGTGAGCGAGTTGGAAAAGCAAACTTAATTCATTTATGAACAATTTACAATTGAGCTTAGCCAAATTATCTTCTATTATTAATTTACCCTTCTTTTTTTTTTTCATTTTCCGTTTTGCACCTTAGACAAGGTAATTGGGTGAAAAACTACCCTAATGTAAAAATGAATGACAACCCTTTTCTCCGATTGTTATTATCTTCCTGACCCCTGAGATAAAGAGTCGATGTTGCCTACAGTGACTCTTGCAAGAAATTCTATGAAAAATTTCGGTTCGAATCTCTAAGCAGGGCAAAACATCGGATCATTCCAAATCTTTTCGATTTAAGGAGATAACGATGAATCTCATTTTCTTTTATTGCTAGTTGCTAAGCTATTTCTGCACTTTACTATATCTCATGTTCGAACATTCTATCAAGAAACTTAGTTAATAGTGAGTCATTCTTCTTAGTTTGAAGCAGTATATGGCTTGCCACAATGAACAGGCAAGCTTGCATTCAATCTCAAAATCAAGTCGTGACTACCGGCCTCAATGACCAAGCCAGCACCTAATAAAGATGAAAAAGATTACTTGAAATTGCGTTTGGTCATCATATCATAGCTCAAACATTGAAAGTAAGAAAATATTGCACTTGGGAGACCATGAGTTGCAGTTGAAGAATGCAGCCACACACAGTTGTGATGATTTGCTTCAATTGGAATGAAAATATAGAAAACCAATCTGAATGAGAGAAGGAAGCTATCTACGCTTTATGGATCTCTAAACACTATTCTTCCAATTTTCTACCTTGAAATAGTTTCAAAGCATTTGAAGATCTTTGAAAAAGAACGTTAAGAAGAGGAACATATAATTTGAAACTAAGGTTGGCTGGAAATTTAGATTTTCAAAGCAAAATCCTCAAGAACATGCTCAAGAATTTCCGGAACACAATAATTTGAAATAAAACTTTAATTAGATCTGAATTAATTTGACAGTGATGCCCCAGAATCTTAATTGATATTTTACGAATTCTGAACGATGGCGTTTCTGTTGTGATTCCCAATCAAATACGTTTCAAATTTAAAGTATTGCTGCCATAAAAGGTCGGATTCTGATTCAAAGCATATGCATGAATGAAGAACAGCTAATCTTTACAGATTTGATACTTTTCTATCCTTCATTGCCGTAAGCTTCAATCTCTTCTCCTCTTTAGTAGCTTTACCAGCAGGCAATTGCAATTCTTCTCAGAACAATCGAATCATTCCCTTGGAATTATTTGACCTATAAATACAATTTCCAGGCTTTTTCAGACAACGATAAAATATTTCGGCTTCGGATTTGAGTTTGATGAAAGGCTTTTAAAATTTTATTTAAGCTGAAAAGAAATTTTCCCGTCTGGTAATTCCAGAATACACTGATAAAATCTTAAAATGTTACAGTAAATTTGAAAAAAACTTTCAGTTTTAATGAAAGAACCCTCAGCAACGATAATATAAATTCGACGCCTCGAGTGAAATATAATCAACAATCCTTTACAAAAATTCAAAATTTCAAAGCTCACTCTTCTTTCTACAAAGCCAATGCAACTGAGCTCAAATACTAATTTATTCGGAACCCCTCAAACTATCTCAAGAAGCCCTCAACACAAGAAGTTCAGCACTGAATTTGACGAGAACAAAAAGACACTCGTTCTTGATCTCGATCAGACTCTTGTGTATCTTACCGTCGATCAGCCAAGCAAAGAAGGGAGCTTCGTTGAGATTTTAGAACAAGGAAAAGTTAAATCTTTCGCTGTAAAAAGACCTGGATTGGATCAATTTATGAAGGAAATGAGTGCTATTTATAACATCTGCATCTACACTGCAAACCGCTCCAAGGTAACTTAACTATACTACATCACTTATCTAACTCATATAAAATAGTACGCAAACGCAGTTATCCAAGCTGTTGGCTTAGCACCTTACATCTTCGAGGTTTACACTCGCGACCATTGCACGAAGCTTTCTGAGAAATGCTACCTAAAATCTTTGTTGAATCTTGGATTATCCTTATCGGATACTATCTTCGTTGATGATTCTGCTATTCAAATGAGAAGCCAGCCTCATAACGGAGTTTTGATTCACCCGTTTAAAGGAGAAACCAGCGACAGTGCTTTGGGCTATCTCAGTACTTTCCTTCAGAGCGTTGTGACTCTTCCTGATGTGAGACCAGTCACTGAAAAGCTCTTCGAATTCTATTCTCAAGTCGAGAATAATTTAAAGAGAAAAAAAATCGTGAAGAGCAACAGATCTTCCCCGAAAGCTAAGGATGTAGATGTGCTTCCCTTGATTTGTGAAGAGAGAGAAGAGGATGATGATGACACTGTAAAAAACCTTAAATCATTAAAAAAAGAGATTCTCGCTCGATAATTTCTTGGATTTTTTATTCTTTCTTTGGATATTTATTTTTTTTTAGAAGTAAATTCTGCAGCCATTTTATTTTCAAATGAACTTGAAGTTATTATATAGTTTATATCACATATTCAATTTCATTTCAGAAGAAAAGGCATGTATCTATTCCACTAATTCTGCTGTAACCATAAATTTCTGATCTGCTTTGAGAAATGCTCTTAGGAAAGAAAACGTATACATTCACAAGGGCTGCGATCTCACAAAAAATAATTTTTCATCATCATCTAAAATCAATATTCAACTCTAACTTGACTCGTATTTTTCTCCGTCCATGTATTATCAATTATTCATGATGCTCGCAATAGTAAACCATCTTTCGCTGGCATGTAATAGTGGTTTATAAAAAATTGTTGTGATTTCTCAATGTGTTTTTCTTGAGATAAGATTTTATTCTCATGTAATAATAGTTTTGGATAATGTCTGAGATGAATGCTATATATGATTATTATTCAGCCTCCCTTTTGATGTCATAATTCAGGAAGTTATATATATATCGAATTAGTTTGTTACTACTATTACGGATGTTCCGTTATCTAGTTAATAATTCATGATAGCAACACTTAAGCAAGATAGAATCCTTTTCCCTCCAGTATCGCTTTCATGAGTCTATCCTCCAATTTTTCTTTGCTCAAATAATCCGGAATATCAAGTCTCGAGAAACTATTGAGAAATAAATTATCATTATCCATCCATTCTATAAAAATTACCATGTATGCGAAGTTGGAAGCTTATCAGTATTTGGTTCTCTTCTAATCGTGATGGGATGCTCTTTGAAACCTCCGAATGGTATTCTCGAATGGCCTAAGTTTGGAGGAAAAAAGGATAACTAAGTGGATATCATGGGGATTCTACCAGTGATAAAGAAGATAAGCGAGGATAGGGTTTCCTGATCGATCTCGCTGACGATCTCCCAGAACCACGTAATAACTTCATCATCAGCTTCCCAACCATCATACTTGGCATATTCTTGCATTTCTTTAATGTTAACTTTTTGGTCTCCGACGAGCAGTTTATCGATCTCAGACGCGGTAAACATTTTTAATGCTTCATCGGGGATGATATCGATGATTCCTGAGCGTAAGTCTGCTACTTGCTCCTCAATTTCTTTGACGAGTTTCGCGTGAGCGACACTTTTCACGAACATTTTCTTATTTTCTTCGCTTACAACCTGGAAACGAGGGTCACTTCCAAACAGATGAATCTCGTATTCAGCGTCAAAGAGGTTGACTCGATAAACAAACTGTTTCGCCTCTGCTTCATCGACTGGGTTATCCAAGAGCCAAGTCAGTGATTTGTAAAGCTCTGGGTCCACATCATTCAAATCAGATACGCTAATCGTTCTCCCTATTTAACGAATGAGTTTATCAATGCTATTGATCAAAATTCTCTCACCAATAATTTGCTTGAGAAGAGGTCTACTAAGCGGAACGTCTACTTGGATGTTATTACGAAGCGCCTAAAGAGTAAAGCGTTAGTGAAGTAATTTATGAATTGTTTTACCAAGCCAAGCAGTCTTCCGACAAGGCGGTAATAATTCTTCTTATCAGGAATCAATTTTCCGATAGGATTTGGCTGCAATGATAGTTGGTTCGCTGTGACCGTGAACAACCCGTATTTTGGAGTAAGAAGCGAGAGGAGGGTAGAGTTGATCCATTCCCGGTAAATTCCGCCTGCATGACAAAATAAGAGAGCCAGTCAAGATTAACAAAGATAGAAGGAAAATCAACCTTCATCGATTCCTTCTTCTCCGACAAATTCAACTGAGATTTGCAAACGTCTCAGATCTTGGCTCGAGAAGCGGTTGAAATTGAAGATTGAATCATCAATTAGTCTTTTTCGGTTTATTCTAAATCCTATCGCATAGTAATGATTATTGGTAATTTTGCGCAAAGGAGTTATTACTTGCTGGAATGAGTCCCACGTCTCTCTGGAATTTTAATGCAATATTTCTATTGATAAATCAGAATTCAATCAATTCTTTAGGAGTGGTTATTATTACCTCCAAAGCTCTTGTTTTTTGCGAAGAGGCATTAACCAAGGTAAAGCTGCGGCAAAATCGACAAGCTGTTGAACATGCTCTTTTGGGAATTCAAGCAGAGAAATAATCGCCTTTCCTCTTTGCGCGAACTTAGACAGAGCGCTTGACAAAGTAGCACTAGCTGAGCCACGCAGCTGACCTTTTGCCATTTTGAGAGTTGAGAAACCTGCACCTTCGTCCACTCTGGTTCTCATCTTTCGAATCTTCCTCATAGTCGGAGAGGCAGATTCACGATTTCGAGTCCTTTTCTCCTCTTCATCAGGAGAATCTTGCCTCAGAGCAGCGAGTTCTTCAATCTGATCGCTGACCACTTTAATACTGTTCTCTAAACAGAAGAGAGCGATCACGTAATCGAGCATTGGGTGGCAAACTCTATCAAAGGTCAACGAAGCATTGAGATTCTCGATTTCTAAATCCAGAGGCAACAGCTCCAACGATTCTATCGTCAAGAAGAAGATATTTCTAACCTTATCATCTTTAGTAACAGTCTCGGTTGTCTTCAAGATATTCCTGATCGCGTTTTGATGCATATCAAAGTACTTTAACTGCTCATCAGACTCTCCGAGCCTTTGCTTAACCGCATCGACATACTTTTGTATGCTTCTGAACGTCAAAATCTGCCCTTGGAAGCTCTTTTCCGCGCCCAAGAATCTGTCCAAAGCGCTCGCGATATTCTCCGCAAAGACGAGTTTGTCTTCCTCCTTCAAGTAGTCGTTGAAATCGATAACCCAATCTTCTAGCTCAAATTTGCATTGATTGTAGGCTTCACTTTCAACGAGCGAGCTCAGTGGTGTCTGGTACATCTGAGGATGCTCAACGAAGAGAGAGGCTGCAGAGTCGAGCTGGTTGATAAGTACTTCGTAGAGGTAGCGGTTAAACAGGTTCGGACTGAAGAGGAAAGCGTAGAGGTAGGAGTTGTCGAAAATTTCTCGCACTTCTCTCTGCACCGGGCAGCTCTGAAGGTAAATGCTGAAAAACATTTTAAAGATCTCCGTTCGAGTCGGCAACGTCAATGAGCTCTCACTCAAGTATCCCTCTAAGATCACCTTCATCGGGTCGAGGATCTCTTCGAAATAGATGCCGATAGGATCGTTCTTTGATTTTTTAAGTGCTTCCAGCGCTTTTTTCTTAATTGGTAGCTGGAACCCAAGCAGTTTTTCTTCAACGAGAGTAACCAGCGCCCCAAAGTCAGTGTGGAATATGAGGCTTGTGTTCGTTCGAAGGATGTATTTTGCGAGCACCATGAGCAGATTATTCTGATAGGTCACAATTGGGTCATTCTGATCGTAGTAGTGGTGGTTGAACTTATGTTTTCTGTAAAATTCCTGCTGGTCTAAACGAATCAGATAGTATATCAGGTCAAAGAAGAGGATCTCATAGCAAGGGTTCAAGCAAATTTCGCTGAGGAGCTGCACGTACAGGTCGACATCCTCGAGTGCTTGGAACATCCAAATCGGGTGAAGCAGGTTGTTCAAGAGCTCAACTTCATATTGAGGAAGGTTCGTCCTCAGCCGTCCCTCGAAAGAGCCAGGCAGACGTTCGGATAATCCCTTAATTCTTTCGGCGACTGTTTCAAATTTAGAATTCTCCTCAAAGCCATAAGCCTCCAATTGAGGTCCTTCGATGCTAATGAACCGAAGCTTATAGTTCGAGATGACCGAGTCAAATTCACGAGAAGGAAGCTCATATAAGTTCCTTTCAATTGTGAGGCGGATATTGCGAGGAGCAAATGAAACGGGATTCACGACTAGCTTTTTGTTCTGGACCTGGGATTTCTCAGCCAATTGCTTCAGGAAAAGATCCATAGACTCGATATGGAATTGCTTTTGAATTTCTTGGGGCGTTGGAATTTTTTTATTCGTTGAGAGGTCATATAAGGCTTCAGAGCTGAAAATCTCTTTGGAAAGCGTCTTGATGAGGTTTGCGACAGGAATCCATTTGGGATCAAGAAGCGATTGATAGCTTTCGTCCAGAAGTAAGAAGAACGCTATTTGATCGAAATAATCCAATTTAGAAGCCAGTTGATTCAGATCGGACACCAGTTGTTTATTATCGGACAGAGGTGGCGGATTAAGGCTCTTTTTTTCGTAGGTCTCGGTGTATATTTTCAAAATGCGAGCCTCAAAGAATTTGGAGAGTCGTTTTTGCATGTAGATGATTGATTGAACAAGCGATTCGATAGCTTGGCCGCCCAGAGTAATCCTATCAAGAGTCACCTCTTGCTTGTCTTCCTTCATGGCATCTTTTCTAATCATTGATCGAACTTCGCCTAATTAAGATAAAAGTGTCAATAATCACTATGAAGAGGAAAAATATACCAATAAGGGCTTTAGCAGCATATTCAGGCTCAAACGTGATTTTGCTTGTCTTGAAAATCGAGCCCAAAGGACTAATTTTACAAAATTTAGTTTGATAAACTTAAATTTTTTTACTTGATGTAGTCGATTTCAGTGTTGGGAAGCTTCTTATTCACAGTCCAAAGCTGAAATAGAGAGGAGGTCCAAGATTTCAGTAGACCTTGATATTTCGACCTTAAGGCCTTATTTCCTTTCTCTATTTTCTCTCTATCGAAAAGCTCGGCCACGGCGACAGCCTCAGGTACAGTGCGTAGCAGCTCTAGCCATTCTTTATCAATCGAAGATTCCGCTGGAAGCTGATGTGTTTCGCCATTCTCTTTTGGAATAGTGTACGCGAATGCCTCAGCTGCATGAAGTTCTTCTACCTTACCTTCTGCCTTTTCAACATTAACTTCTTCATTTAGATTATCGACGTTCCTGTACTTATACGCGTATCTCTTCAGCGCACTTCCAAGTTCGTGATCGTCGGCTAATCCAAACGCGTCAGTAGAAGACAGTTCAGCCACGCTCTGCAAGAGAGTGAGTCCTGTATAGCCTTTTGAGAAGCTCAAGTACTCCTTCAGCTGGCACTTGAGCCCTTCGACCAGCACTTCTCTCCTTCTGGTGCTTCCCTCTCCGTCATCCTCTCGATGCTGCCAACAGCTTGCTTCTACCACAGCAATTAGTCTCGCCATAAGCGAATTATTCACGCGATCAAGCAATTGCTTCTCGCTAGGAAGGAGAGGATTCAGGGTTTTAGCAAGCGCTGACATCGCGATTTTGAATCTTTCCGACGCGTGCTTGAAATTTTCTGGGCCTGTTACAGAAAAGCCCAAGCTCTCTAGTTTCGAATGAATTCGAGTTTTGAAATATAAGTCATTCGGGAAAAACTCAAGGCTAGGTCCAGAGGTGCCAATAACAAACTGTTGAGAATAATGACTACCAAATGACTCTAACAAATCAATGATCCAGGCCACATCTACGTTCCCGATAAGATCTTCAATAAGTACGTCCAGGAGGTTTCTGTCCTGTAGATTTTCGTTGATTGACCAGTTTGCAATCAGCAAGGACAGTGGCGAGTACTGTCTAATCAAAAGGATGAGCATCTCAAGCAGTTTCTGCATTTCTTTGTATTTCTCCTGCGATTTGAGTTCGATGAGGTTGTGGATGAAAACTTTCAAGGGCAGTAGCTCTGAATCAGCATAGCCGAGGTCTTCGGGTGCGATTTTCTCTTTCAAGTATTTGAAAATTTTGAATTTCTTCTTCTGTAAAGTAATCCTCCGCAAGTCACATGATGTGATTGTGCTGTTTTTGAATTCTGAAGGGTATCTCAATTCAAAGTTTGTGTGAAGAACTCGAGAAAACAGCTGGGCGTCGAGTAAAATATACCAATTGATATAGAAATCGCTTGCTAGATCCTCAAGGCTTGATCCTTTCGCTGCTTTTGCAAGTAGATGCAAAGTAACCTCATCTTCAAAACTTATTTTAGGTTTTAGCGTTCTGGAGAGTATGTAGAAATAAATATCGTCGGTTTTCCATTCAGTATCGATCCCCTTTGAAAGATGATCCAAAAACAATGGGTTTGAGATCAAAGTCGAGAAGAGTTTTGGATAAGTATCGAGCAGCCTGACGATATTGGCTTCTCTATTGTAGTCCTTGCCCAGCGAAAGTGGTGCTTGCTGATCAAGGTAAAGAGTGATAAAAACTTTGAAAATTTCTTCTCCCAAAGACTCGAGCGACTTCTCCGTGAAAGTAGCTGGGGGTTCATTTCGCTCGAAGGAATGAAGAAGGTAGCTATTGAATCGCTTTGTTGAAAGATCGAAAGTATGCTTGGCTAGATCGACGTATGATTGTTCCTTAATGTGTATAATTTGATTGGCTACTTGCAACAGTATCACCCAAAGCTCAGGCTCACCGATCGCTTTTATTCCCAGTTTTGTCGCCTCGTCTTGCGTTGGAGCAGCAGAGATGTTTTCTCTGAGAGCAAAAATAAAAGCGAAATCTTGAAAAGCGAAAGAAGCGTGGTCAGTGCTTAATTTTTGTTCTTTCGATTTCGCTAAGTACGCATGGCAGCGGTCAATGATCTCTTTTACACTATCCTCCACAAGTTCGGATACCTTTGGATACTTCAGCGAGAAGTGCTTATGTAAAAAGAGAATAAATTTCGCGAGAGTCGCTGAAAATGAATGATTCCTCAGCTTATTACAGATTTCCATGAAACCTTTCGCAAAGAAAGTGCCTTCGAATCCTGGGTAGAAGCCTTTCCTAAATGTTTCAAGCACGGGGGTGTTGCATAGAGCTTTCGACTGTCTCTCATCCAAAAGGAAGAGCGCGATCTCCTGAAGCACCTCAGTGAACGTGTCGAGAAGCAAGTTGAGCTCGAGTTTCAATCCGAGAGCCTCCAATTTCGGGAGATCAGGCTGGAAGAACAGAATTGATTCAAAGAGCAGATAGCGACTTTCGATAAACGCTGTCACTGCGCTAACTCCTTCTGAGTCCTTAAGAAGGACTGAATCGCAATTAGATATAAGAGAATGAATGCTTTCGGCCGTATGTAATTTATAAACTATTTGCATTTGGAAGTAGAGTGAGCATGTACGGATAAATATTCCAAGAATAGAGGCCAGAGAAGCGTCTGCTTTATCTGCAGACTCGTTCATGAAGCGAAATACTTGAATAATCGCCCTTGTCAAGAGGATAAGTATGCTGTTTTTTCCAAAGCATTTGAGGAAGGTAAGACTCAAATTTCTGAAATCTTCCTCTGAGTGCGCGTATTGCATGTTGTGTCGGAGAGCTCCGATCAACGATTGCAAAAACCCAATTGAAGCCGTGAAGAGAGTCAGCACCTCTGGCAGTTTTTCAGAAAAACCTTCTTTTCGAGCTTGGTTTGACTCGGTTAAGGTGTTCAATGCGTTCAAAAATTCTTCGGCGAGAATCGATAAACTGCGGAAAGTACGCGCATTTGCTCCGCATATCGCTGTGCATATGCTGAAGAGATTCGTGATTTCGTTCAAAGGAATTATTTTCTCGGAAACGAGGTTTGTTTTGATATATTCAGTTACAAATTCTTTGCAGAACTGAATGATTTCCTTAGCTCTCTCTCGGAGATTCGGCTGGTAGTCATCGAAATTCGCATCAATGATATCGACGAAAGCACGGTTGCCTTCAAGTAGAGCTTCAAGCTTTATTCTCTTACTCAGTTTTGAGTTGTCGAGCAACCGAATCGATTCGAGGTCGTTCACTAGGCGGAATAAATCTGTATAATGAGTCTTCTCATCAGGCTGCACCGAGATCGCTGAGTCGCTTGTTTGGAAGAAGCTCTTTCCGTTAACTAACGCTGCCAGTCTAGCATCCATCATTAGTCTGACATTGATCATCTCTGGCGAAGTATGGCGTACAAGATATTTCGCCAGCAGATTCTTATCAACATGATCAAACCCTTCAAAAAAGTTGAAGATTATTCCGTTCAACTTCTCAAGGAAAGCTAACTGCTTCGGAGGTGACAGCTCAAGAAGTGCCGATGAAAACGTCTTTGACAGCGAGTGGTTGTTCTTGAAGTTATTTGGGTTTGTATAAAAGGGAATCCCAATATACGATTCAACTTGGTCAATGACAAAGTCTTCGATAGTTTCCTTAAGGGCGCCTTCTTCGGGATCTTGAGCGTTAAGTCTTTGCAACAGGTACGCAGCCCAATCAAAGGCGACTTTGAAAAGCGAATTCACTAAACTGAACCTTCCAAACAAGGAGCCGTCTTTAAGCTGATTTTTTACGCGATCAACAAATGAATCGCGGAGTTCCTCGACAGATTCAGTGATCCACTCATCGAGAAGAGTAAAGATATTTTCAAGCTTTCCGTAGCTTTTAGTTTTAAGGCGGGTTTCAATGATCACTTCGCGCAGCGTTCTAGCTCCTAGGATCGTGGCCTCGAGGTCTTTGATGCATTTTCCGGTTCTTGAGAGTGCATGGTAATCAAAAAGCATATCAGCAAGGAAGAAATAGTCGAAATCAGTCTGCTGTACAGCTTTTCGGAAGAGCTCGTCCTCCGCCATCAGATGAATGATGACTTGGATCAAATGATATGGATCCCGCTTCGACTTGTAGCAGTTTTTAGCTAATTGTAGGAACTTCTCAATCTGCTCCTCACTCATGAACGTCTTGCCCTCTTTGACAGCGGCAAGTTGAATCTCGAGCAAATTGACAAAAATCCCCTCAAAGAGCAGGCTTATAATCCACCTGACGTTCTCATCAGCCAATTTTTCACTCTGAGTGTCATAGAAGTTTTTGAAGAACCCGTAAAGCGTCTCGATATCCTCGGTTTTTATGAGTTTAGCAATCAAATCGCTGTCATCCTCAATAGATCTCTTAAGTAGTTTCAATGGAAGTCCAGCTTGCGAATGTGCCAAGTAGTAGTATCTAATGGGGTCAGATTGCAAGTTTTGGGTCGTCAAAATCTCTTTGGCGATATTCAGATCTATTTTCAGTAAATCTGGCAAGAAAGTATGCAGGTTTTCTCTCACGAACTTCAAGCAAGCGTACGCATGAGGAGTATAGCTATCGACCATAGTATTGAAATTCTGAGATAAAACCCAAAACGCGAAATTCGCGTAAGCCTCTCGACGTTCTTCTGTTTTAAGAAGCAGTGAATCTGCTAGCAAAGTTGCTGACCTCACAAGCTGCGGAGACGTGAGCTTTTCACTACGAATGCCGATCGCTCTTCCCTCTTCAATCATTTTGAATATCATTTCATAGATGTACCCAGAGTATGATGGTTTTCCCATCTCTTCTACTCTTCCGTGGCTTTCTTCCTTGATATTCTCGGCTAAGTAACACCCGAGCTTCATCAACTTTTTCAGCAGTCCGAAGTAGACGGCTTCATCCTCGTACTCTTCAGAGCTCGAGAACCATGCGACAATATTCTCCTCTACTGCTCGAGCGTCACTGCGCTTCAAGTCTCCGTCTAAAGCTAGCGCATGTGAGATTATTTCGAAGGTGAATCGGAAGGTATAGAAAATATTTCGCAGTTGCTCTCTATGTCCTCCCTTTTTGAGATCTGCTTCTGATTCAGGGAAACTCTCTAGGAATTCGCGAAGATCGCTCACGAGGTTCGAGCCTCTGGGAATAATACCAGCTAAGAGAGCGTTGCCAAAAAGGAGGGGTTTAATTGCGCGCATCTTTGGTGAGCCTTTGGAGAATATGAATTTAGAGAAAAAGCAGGCTCCTAGGACTCTCAATCGAGCAAAATTGTTGCTCTTGATAACGTAGAATCCAGGGTCCGTTTGCTCGCCCAAGCCTAGTGTGACTTGTTGTGAAACTTCCAGAGGTGTCAAATCGAGGAGCTTATCTCCTGCGTTCGTAAGATCTTGGATCGAGAGTGCAATACTCTTTTCCGAGACTCCCACAGGGAGGTTAGGAAGCACAAACTGAACAATATCTTGAACAATCTCCTCTTTGTTATCAGGATTCAAGGATTTCCAGCTGGCCTCGAATTTGAGGCTGTTATTAAGGATGATTATATTGAGGAACTCGAGGTATGCTTTCAGCGAATCATAAAGCAGCTCACATTTCTTAAGTATAACTGAACCATGAGAGTCTTTCCGAGCTTTGGCATCAGTAGTAAGGCGATACACTTCGTAAATTAACAGAGACAGACTGCTTGGACAACGTCCAAAGTTTACTTGGAATTCGATGATGCAATCGAATAGCGAAGTGAATGGCGTGAGATCAAAGATATCAACGATATACTCAAGGATTCGAATTATCCTCTGGAAGACTTTTTCTTCTTTCTCGATGACTGTAGTAGGTACCAATCCCTTCTGGGTCCTTATATCAAGCAGGATTTTGAGGTGTTGTGCGGCAATTAGCTCGAATGTTTCCAATAAATCAAAGATGCACATTCCTGAGAGCTTCTTTTTCAGAACGAAGTCAGATTGCTTGATTATCTCTCGAGCCGAGATCTCGTAGAGGATGCGCTGAGATTCGTCGAAGAATTTTTCTTCTGTGATCTCTTGTTTTTGGAGCTTGACTATCAGATCTGAAATAAACGCCTATGGAAGATATTAGAGGGAATGAATGCATGGAAGATACATATGAAGGATGAAAGCTCTGGTATTCGATATATGCATCTAAGCCAAGCCGTTCTGGCTGTGAATTTTGCATTTTATTTGATGTTTAGACGTAAAGATTTACGAATTAGATGAATCGATGTTAGTTGTTTAATAGTTTAATTAAAATTCAGAGGAAAAAGCACTGCTACTACTACTAAGTTTATAAATTGAAATTATGGAATACAATCATTCAAGACTACTAACTGGCGAAAGGAAAGATGTCCTATCATTCCGGAGCAAATAACATCTTCTAGAGAAGCTTTTTTTCGAGGGAGAACAGGGTGAAAATGCTTGGAATGTGCTTTTTTCAGAAGAGCATCCTCTTTTGCCGCTGACTGTTAAAATTAGTTTCATTTTAAAAACTCATCAGAAAAATTATATCTCCGTAAAAGTGTTGTTAGTGAGGATTTTTCTGGGACGTGGAACAAATAACCCTCAAAGAAAATCCTTGTGGCTGAAATCTTGTCCGAGAAACGACTTATTCAGAAGATCGATTGATTCACAGTTTTCACATCAATTCTTAAATTATATTATATCTAATACAGTTGAAAGGAATGGTTTACAGGTTAGTTGGAACAAAAAATTTTCTCTTTCAGCAGAACGGTGATAACTTCATGAATGAAGGCAGATTCAGGCATTTCACTTTTTTACAGTAGTGAATAAAATCACGAGTATTTTGGGCGCGGACAGATTCCATTCTCTTGTAGACAGATAAGCGCGGACCACTTTCTGAGTAGCTATTTTCTAGAGAGAGAGAAAAAAAAAAAGTAATTAGGTCACCTTAGAAACATTTTGAAAATGATAGTTTGTGATAAGCACTAATTTGATATGGAGATTAGAAAACGTTGAATAATAAAACCAGCAATGTAATTCACTACATCTATTCTCATACTTGACCGCATTTACTGAGTAAATTTTTTTTGATATATCTCTAATTGTCTTATCATATTTTGACATTGGAATTCAATAAAAAAGAATTTGAAGGCGCGATTAAAATTTTACATTTGTTGCTCATCACAAATTCTTCTTTTTGACCTTGCAACCAGATCTCATTTTAGTCTGCAAGAAAAAAATTCTTTGGAGGGAATTTTCTTTGCGTGCCACCGATACTGACGTAATTGACTTCTTGTGAATATAGGTAAGCAATTCTAATAATTGCTATCTTATGGATACCAATTCACTATGATAATTGTCTCAAAACTAAATCCTATTTGATTTTAGCATTTTTAAATGGTTTTCTTCCATAATTTGGACAAATAATATTGATAGGTAGAGATAATATGTCTTTTAGTTTAGAAACTTTTACTATCAATTTGTATGTGGTCTCAAAATTATTGATAAATATTCGTAGACGATAATTCTCATTTTTCATTTCCCATTACCATAGCCGTTATAATAGGGATCAATAATCCCAGCCTTCACCAATCTTTTTTCATATTGGCCTGTTTTCTGACTTTTTTTGATCACTCTGGTTTTATGTTTGTTATCATAATCAAGTCTGTCTCTCCAATACACCTCCACCGCAAATTTGTCTTCTTTTTCTTTGACTTTTTCATCATCCGAAAAGTAGTCAGGATCAAACATCTTTCTTTTTTCCTTGGGAAGTCCTTTTTGAGTTTTTTTCAAAGCTGTTTTCGTTCGATATACTTTTTCCTCTTCTTCTTCAGGGTTTGCATCATCTTTTTCCTTCTTGCTACGGGCTTTAGTGCAGTATCGTCCTATTGCATATTCATTAAATTCAGCAATCAAGCTTCGAGAGCTGTTTTCGTGATTCGTATTTGGTCGAAATACTTTGTGATTCGTGAGAAATGGCTTTAGTTCTTCTTCTTTCGTTTTCTTGATCGGCGCAGATTCCACACGCGAAACAAGCAAATCAAAATCCACAAAGAAGGAACCTGAAGGAAGCCTCACAATCAATTTATTTCCATCTTCTATGACTAGATTCTGAATTTTTGACAATGAAAGTAACGATAGATCAGGATTTTGTGGAATGATAGCATCAATCCCGCCGACAGGCTGATAGCTGGGAAATTTATAATCGATAGTCGAAGCCCTCGCAAATGCTGGCAATGCATACCTCTTGCGAAAGAATGTACGTTCCCAGGACTCTTTCCTATTGCTCAAAAGGAAATTCTCTTGTGACTGTGGTTTTTTTGCTGGGTCTTTTTTCAGTTCTTTCCTTTCTTCCATCTCTGACTTTGTCTGTTTCGTTATCAGATCCAATTTACCGATTGGAGATAATTCACATTGAATCTCGTCGGAGTTTACTTTGATGAAACATAAACCGCTAGTCAGTTTAGCGATATGTACAAAATGTGCTGGATTTAGTGGAGTTTCGAGACTGGCGCGCAAAACAATGATATTCTCTCGCTTTAGCTCTGAAGCTTGAAGAGGTGCTGAGAGCATAATATTTCCTCTGAAGTAAACCAAACGATTGTTCATTATTCTGAAATTTCGAATACATCCAGACTCAAATGTAGGTCCGTCCCCTGTGCAAAGTAGCGGGACTACAACCAAGGCAGATTTCTGAGTGGTCAAATTAAAAAGCTGGAAGTGTGCTTTCTCAGCATCAACTAGGAAGAGGCACGCTCCATTCGAGATTAGATAATCTTCGTCGGGATAGTGCGTGAAAAATTCGTGAAACTTCGTGGGTCGAGAGACTATCTTCTCTCTTTGAGAAGGAAATTTGGCAAAAGGGTCAAATATCATCTCCGGTTTGATTGACAAGAAACTTTTTTCTCTGTTTTCGAGGTAGTCGATGACAATTTTGTTCATTCTTGAGAGTGAGTCCACGAACAACAGCGAAATAGCTCCAGATGAAATCTGTCCATCTCCTACTGAAACGGCCTTGAATTCTTTAACATACACTCCATTCTCCAAGGAGAGATGGATAATTTTGATGTCTTCTCTTTCAGTATTAATTGCAAAGATCAAGTTTTTGGACTTCAAATAGAATGAAATGACTGATTCATTATCAGTCTCTAGCTTCAATAAATCTTCAATCTTCAGCTGAATGTCCTCATTTTCCTTCTTATCTTCACCTAAAATGTTCAACCCTTGATCTCTGAGATTAACAATAGTTTTCATTCTTTCCTCGCTTTTTTGGTCTTGAATTGAAGGCGCTTGCGCTTCAACAATAATGTTGGACTTGTCTGCTGTGATAGAAATGTCATGTTTAGTTGACACGTCTACCACGAATTCAAGAGGATTAAATTTTTTGATGTTATATATCTTCAAATTCTGAGGATTAAGCTGGTCCTATTCTCATTAAGAAACATACAGTCGAGTTCATCCACATTTGATAGCTCATCGAAACCGAACTGACTGTAAACTCTGTGCGTCGGCAATGTGGTTTTCGTGGCTGCTTTGATTTGCCACAACAGAATTCGTTTGTATTCCTTGAAGAGAGAGAGACAGAAGAAAGCTGATCCCACTTCAGCTTTGGTGGTCCATAGCTGCTTCGGAGTGAAGCTAGAAGTCTTTTTGAATGTTACAACATCTCTCATTGAGCTAACAAGCATTTCAAGAGAAAATTTCTTTGTTGTTTGAGATTCTTCACAGCAGGCATTGTGAAAAATAAACTTTTTCGCATCCCTTCTAATAAACGATTGTTGAAACAGGGATTCATAGCTCTCCTTGCATAGAGCGCGGTTTTGAGAATGCACCAAGTAGCGAGCACTCTCGAAGTCTCTGTCAAAGAAATATTCCCAGTCAGCTTTGATATAAATCGCTCGCAGAGCCCCGCAAGTTGAGGACAGTTTGGAAAAGTCTTTGATAGTAAGATATTCAAAAATGTTTGTGGCTATCTTCGAATATCCTGTGAGCCATTTATCGAAGTGGATCCTACAAAATTTTATTATGGGAACCTTCTTTAGAATTTATAGACCTGCTTCTGTATCGTTTGGTCGCTTTTTCCTTCCTTTCAGGAGAAGTGGTTATCGTTTCATTCAGACTGTTGCTGCGAAGAGCATGTGCGCGTTGGAAGTGATCAAAATCATCAAATAGTTCCTTATATTGATTGTCACGGACCTAAAAAAAATGCTGTAAGTCTGGCAGTGAAAAACTAGATTGTACTTCTAGAACTTGATCCTCTATGAGCGCTTTGAGCTCCAAATAATATCTTTTTTGCTTTCCTTTTTCGTTCTGCATAAGCGATTAATTATACCAGAATAAATTATTTCAATAATTGAACGCATGAATTTATCCAATCAAGCTCAGAGAAATTGACCTGATCAGAAAGCTTATTTCATGAGGGGTACAGAAAATATCACCAAATTTCAGGGACTGCTAAGAGGTTCACAATGCTTTAGTGTATTGAGAATCAACAAGAGAAAGGAGGATATAATTAGCATTGATATCCACATATCGTTCAATTAAACAAAAAATCACCTCCAGTGCAGCTCATATTAATGGGTATTTTGTGACCTTGGCTGCAACTTAACAATAAAGATGAAAAGAGGGGCATGTAGCATGTATCCTGGCCACCAAGGATAACCATCTCTGTTGGTGATACTGTTTCATTTCTCATTTCAAAAAATTAATGATCTCCCGATGAAATATTTTCGGCAAAAGCAAAATTTTATCTGTACCAAATTCCTCGAAAACTGATGTGTGAATGCATTCAATTGTGTGAATCCTCCAGGGCAAATTTGTAAACGCGATGACGTATCCATGTAGTTTATGAATCCCAGCAAAGAAGATTTCGAAACCGCTTGAGTGTTGCAAACAGAGATTAGCCAGAATCACAGCAAATTAATTATCATACCCTCTCAGATAAGCAAATGCCGCTGTGGCTCGAAGGAGAATATTCCTTCAAAGCTTAACTTAACTTGGAGGATTTTGAAAGCACTAAGGTGAGTGTTGATGAAAAATTCGATATCAATAAGATGATGGAGGGGCGGATTATCATAGGCTGCTTTAATTTGGACCGTCTGAAATTGAGCACTTCGTCAGAGATTTAACATTAACGACACCATCGAAGAGTTATTTGCAGAGGCAAATTGTAATACAAGGATCAGCTAATTAAAATTACAATAATTTGAACTTTCTTATCATGAACCAAAATGAGCAAAGTGTGGCTGATCTCTCTATCCCAATCTATGTAGAAACGAGCGAGCCATCTGTAAGACAGCAGCATGGACTCCCTTTCCTCTTAAGAAGAATTGTAACACCCAATATCTTGGAGATAACCTTTAACGATTTATTTATTTTGGAAGAACTCAATCATCGTCAGCTCAACTCTATCCGAACACATGAGAAGAATTGTGAACGATTCAATTATTTACAACGTCAGCCTCGTTTTATTCACAATCGCTAAAATCGCAGTCTCAATCATTGTTCTGCTGAAATATGATACAAAATGCCACGTCCCTTACAAACTCTGGACTTTCCTAATGATTAGCCATGATGTGCTTTATATTATGGGTCAAATTTCTTTAATAAAAACGATCTCGACAGTCGACTACGACGATTTTCACCTTGAAAACAGACACCATATGTCCCGAATTAACCAACGTTTCGGCGACGAAGAAGAGTATGATGAATCTTCGATAACTATCTTTTGTGTAAGCGAGCACATCTCACGGACCAGAGAACTACTTCCTTGTCTTATGGAACTCATCAAAGCGTATCCTTATAAATATCTCCTTTCCTAATTCGTTCAGATACTACCTAGTCGTTTTTGTTTATGGCCACGTGTTACGTTTCCAGCTCGATCCTCACAGATGCTCTGAGCGTAATTGATTTTTCGTTCATAGGGATTTCTAACACCTACTTTTTTTTAGCCCTCGCTAGCATGGTGAGTATGTATTTGATAATGGGCACAATCTACATGGGAATTCCACTAATAGTGGTTTTTCTCGCATGCTTATGCTTGCCACTATTGCTCTTCGACATCTGTTTCAACAATAACAACAATAATAATCGTCAGAATAACGCAACTCCAGACGTAAAAATAAAGTCCTTATTGAAGTTGGACTAATTATGGATATTTTCTGCTGAAGTCTATTCTCCAAAAATTGGAAATCATAAAAATGAATCCAGATCTTCCAGGAAATACAGAGTGCGCTATTTGTATTGCCACTTACCAGGAAAATGAGAATCTAATCCAACTGAAATGCAGTCCAATGTAATATTTTTCATAAAATTGATTGATTCATGAGCAACTTAGGCATCATTTTCATGAAGATTGCTTGAAAAAATGGCTGGTGATCAATGACAACTGCCCGATCTGTAGAGTCAAACTAAAAACAATGTATGCTGAGAAAAAGCCTGTGCGGCGTAGAAGGACCAATCGGCCAGTTCGAAGAAGGAATGTGAACATCCAAGATATCGAGTCTGCGGAAACCACGGTCACGCAAGCAGGTATGATAAAATATTCCTCTTTACTAGAATGGTTAATATGAGATTGTTTAGAAATATCAATAGAAAACAATCAAGCGCAGCAAGAGCCACCTAAGAAAGTTGAGCCTTTGGAAATTGACACCTCAAATCCATAACCATGAATTGAAGCATTGGAAACTCACAGTAATGTTAATTTTATTTGCTCCATTTTTTTAATTAGATGAGTGTGTTTCATTTAATATATGTAACTTAGTTTGATTCTTGAAAAAGATCTACTTGCCTTAAGGTATTGAATGCAAAAGCAAAGCAAGAATTCATTTCAATATCAATAAGTAGAGAGACTTAATGCTGTATCTTTTACTTCCTCTCAATGTTGAAATAAATGAGTAGAAACTATATATTCGCTTTTCTTTTTCTTGTTTTTTAATTAAGAATTGAATTTTACGAAAAGAACTTAATGAATTAAATGGTTAGACGACGAATTTGCATGTAGTACGAATAAAGTTTCGTAAAACTATAAAAACATGTTAATCCCTCCAGAAACTTCTCTTTCAAAAGAGAGAGAGAGTTGATTGAGTAACAAGCAATAAGAATTTTCATCATGAATTTTCGCAGTTTTGATGGCAAACTTCAAGGTGATGCTAAGCATCTGTGTTTCGAATCTTTATTTATCTGTCTTCAAATTTAAAATTCCATTTATGGGATCTTTGCTTGAAGTTTCCAGACAGCAATTCGTGCTGTTGTTTTTCTTCGTTGCTGTCGGTGTTTAGCTCAACAACGTTTTTTCCTTCTACACAGGTAGCATAAAGCTCTATTAACAGTATGTTAGAATCTCCTTGAATTCAGTATTGAGGAATGAATCAAAAAAGAGATAGAAAAGATCAGAATTGCAGAATTCCCATCAATGACATGTCTCAGGAAAATGCAAGTTATCATCAGTTCGGACGGTAATGCTGAAGTATTGAATGAGTTTTTACCTGCTTTCAGGCCTTTGATGCTGACTTTGGCTGAGTGATCCCCTATGAGGGAAATCCTCACCTCTGAATCCTTTTTTTGATTTTCAAATCTAAAAAATAATTATTAAAAGATTTCCAAATCCCGTATTTAAGATAGATATGCTGAGACTGAGATTCTACTTTTTCAATATCAAAGCAAGAATAGTGATAGTTTTCGAGCACTAAGATGCTTCTCGATGATTTACTGTAATGCAGTATAGGGTTATATTCCTCTTATGTTGAAAAAAAATTTCAGCTGTCGTTTATTTGGTTAATCAAGTCCCTCTCAACTAGGTGTCGATGAGCAGCATAGGTTTGCTTTCGGAGCTAATCTGACTATAAATAATCACTAATTTCGAATTTTCTGTGATTGAAGCACATTTAAGTGCCTTTAATGAGATTTCGCATAGGAATCTCAACTTTTCAGATTTTCTCGCACAAATATAATGAGAAGAACCTTACGTGATTAGTCTTGTGCTAAGCTAGAGTCTTTAATGTCTCTGCAGCATTTTTGACATTGAGTAAAATATCATCATATCTAATACTAACTTTAATCAATATAATAACAAAGTTTCACTTTTTGAAGACTCCACTCTCTGTGTGAATCCCTTATTTCTCCTTCTTTAGAGTCAGGAGTCACTCTTGACAAATTGCATCAGTAACATTCTTGTTTCTAATAGGATTAAATGGAGAACTAATTTTCGAACAAAATTGATTCGATGCATTAAAATCTCAGCTCAAATTCTAAACAGAAAAATTTATAAAGCGCGTCAATTCACCTGTAATGATCCAATCCTGCGAAGTTCATTTTCGAGTGAAATTCTATACTCAATTCTCAGAGCATATCAAAGTTGTCGGGAATATCCCTCAACTCGGCTCATGGGATCCTATCAAAGGGCTGACTTTAACAACTAATCAGGACCTTTATCCATTCTGGATTTCCCAAACCCCGCTCTCCTTGAACAAAGGTAAAACAAAACACATCAACGAGCATAATACAGAATGAATACAGGAACAAAAATCGAATTCAAGTTTGCAGTTTTTTGTGGCGACAATCTGAGAAGATGGGAAAATACTCCTTTCAATGCAAATAGACTTTATCGAGCGTTATGCTACAAAGCTGTTCTGGAATGTTGTGAGAACATTCTGCTTGTAACTGAAAAGGTAGTTCAAAGATATATGTCGAATGAGATCGATCCACATAGTAAATCTGATTTGTTGAGATTCAGCCATCTTATAGCCATAGACTGCACGGGAGTTGTCAGAGCAAGGAAGAGACTGAATGAACACAGCGATGAATTTAATCCTTTTTTAGCAGCACAAGACCTTTCCGTGGTAAGTAATCACATGTATTCTCAAGTAATCTTGAGTCTCAGTCAGATGAGTCATACAGCAGTCCTCATGGCTCTGAAATCAAGCTAAAGCTGGAAAGCCCGACCGTCACAACCAAACGAAAGGAGCAAAAAGAAATAAAACCTGAAAAGCACTTATTCAATGGTAGTGTGTCTCCTGAACTGCATAGCATCAAAGATATGATCTTGAGTCTCGAGAAGCATAAAAAGCGCCGGTCTGAGTTAAGCGAGAATCATGCTCATCTCACAAAACCGATTTTTCTGGAAGATAATAAGTTAACTAATGAAAAGAATGAAAAAATGCAAAAGGAAGAAAAGACTGAAAAAAATGAAGAGCCTGCTGTCTCGAAGCATGATCAGCAGAAGAACCTGTCAAAATCTAGGAGTATACCATCGCTAATTGAGCAAATTCAGAATTCTGATGACGTCTTTTCCAAGATATATGAAAAATTGACTACAGAAAAAGTGATAGAGAAAAAATCAATTCCTTCTCTCATCGAAAGTTTCAATGAGCATACTTATTTTAACGCTCGATTCATGAACAATACTGAAGGGAATGAGGATATCAAGCTTTTAGTTACGATGCACAGATTACCATTCAAGATAAAATTTCGTCCTGGAGAAGCCACTAAGGAAAAAAGGTGGGAGGTGAACGTACATTACGAATATTACGCTTCAATAACTCAGTTCTTTGGTCATAAAAAACTACGAGATGTTACGCTAGTTGGAGGCATAGATATCGAAGTTGCTGAAGAACACCAAGCTGAGTTGGAAGAATTTCTCAGAACCAACTATCAGGCTTTGCCAATATTCACACCACCTGAAAATCAGCAGAAACAAGCTGAGCAATATTGCAATGAATTACTTTTCAACGCATTTTATAATCTACTCGACCAAACAAACGCAGTTGATCAGGAAAAGCGCATTCCATATTACCGGAGCCTCAACCAATTTTACGCAGAAAAGATTCTAAGTCATCGAAAGGCAGACGAAAATGCTGCCATATTGATCCACGACTATCATTTACTATTGGTCCCTCAATTTATTGCTCTCCTTGATCCTAAGCAGGTTATTGGATTTATCTTCGAAACCGCATTCCCCACAATAGAAGCTTTTATGCTGTTAGACAATCATCTAGAGCTCTTGAAATCGATTCTGTGCTGCGATATGATATTTTTTCGAGCCGGTGAGCATTTGAGAACTTTCTTAACTGTGTGCTCGAAGGTACTCAGGCTCACTATTGACAGCGAACAGGGAGGCTATCTGTTTATAAACTATTTTGGAAGGAGAGTCTACCTTTATGTCGTAAACCATGCAATTGAATCTCAGGGAGTTTCTAAAGTTATTAATCAGAAGGAATTCTTTGAAGCGCAGGAAATCTTTAAAAAGAGGGATTTAAATCAGATCTATATGGTTTGCGCGACTCACTTCCATCCTTTTGAAGGGCTTGTACCGTTTCTCGAGGCGATGATGGAGTTTTTTACTGCGAATCCCCAAAAACGATATAAATTGATGCTTTTGCAACTAAGAAGTAGGACATTGAATGAGGAATCAATTCCTTCTGTGATTGAGCATAAGAGCATCATTATAGAGATGATTAAGAAATTTAACAAAGAGCTCAATCTCAAGCAACTGGAGTCGAGCATCGAGATACTCGAAAATTGCTCGCAGCAGGAGAGTTATGCTGCGCTGAGCCTGGCAGAGGTGTTCATCAGCTTCACAACGACTCTGAGTGCTGACATCAGAGCTCTTGAGTATGTTATGGTTAAGCAATCAGCTCCAGCGGCAATAGTTCGAAGCAAATCGGTACTGGGCCAGAAAAATATAAACATAGTTCATACAGTCAATCCCAGCAGAAAAAATCAAGTCATTGAGCTTCTCACCAGTATACTATCAACTCCCAAAGAAGATCAAGAGAGGACACTAGACATGGATAAAAAGCTACTTCAGGATTGTTCCGTATGGAAAAGACACGAAATGATCTGTGAGGATATCTCTAAGCTTATACCAATCAAAGCGTCAATGAATCTAATGTCTTTCAAAGAAGGGGATCATGTCAATATAATCACTTGCAGAAATCAATATCAGCCATTAGATTTCAAGCAGGTAAGCGAACTCTTTGCAAAAGCTAAGAACTCAGTCATCATAATCAACTACGAAAACGTACTTGTGAATACTCACTCATACGATAGAGATGTACAACCCAAGTCGTGGCGAATCATACTCCAAGAGCAAATCGAGCTGCTTGATAAATTCACTAATGCAGCAAAGGAACACTTTTATATCATTTCAAGCAAGAGTCCTGAGGAGCTAAATTGCTTATATGAGCACTTTGATGCTATCTCGGTGTTGGCTGAGAATGGTTTCTACTACAAAGTACGCAAAGAGAGCCCATGGCAGCAACTTTACATTTCAGATTGGTCTTTCAAACCAATTGTCCAAAAAATCATGCAGAATTATGTTTTTCAAACTGAAGGAAGTTGGATAGAAAATAAAGAAGGCTCTGTCTGCTGGAATTATGAAAATGTGCGAACTTCCGTAGGTGATATGCAGGTCGAGGAGATGAAAAACCATCTTCAAGAAGTGCTTCAATTTCTTGATAACGTTGAAATCTTTTGTGGAAACAGCTGGATTGAGGTTAAACCTATCGGAATTAATAAAGTAAAGATCAATTTTACCCTTAATAAATTTTCCTTATGTAACACAACGATCATTTCTAGGGTATTGCACTTGAATTGGTCCTCACAAGAGCAAATTTACAAAAACCGCCAATAGATTTCGTGCTATGTATAGGTGCGGATTCTGCTGATGAGGGAATGTTATTGAAGCTGAATGAAATTTCTACTCTTGCAAAGAGTGGTCTGCTTTCCGAGGTAACGACTACACGATTCAAGCATCGCTGCTCACATATTTTTATTAATTTCATAGAATGCAAGTATTTTCACAGCGTCAGTTGGAAAGAGGCCTTCTCATGCGAAATATTATTTAGACGGCATTTCTGATGTGTATGATCTTTTTAACAGTTTGGTGAATACTAATTAATACTGCAGCTTCGCAGTCATCTAATATTAACACAAGTTATTAATATATAGTTGAGTCCTTAGAATTTTTTCAATCATTATGTTTAATAATAATGTTTAGAATTTACATAATTATATTGCATGAAATTATCCTCTTCCAATAAGAACACAGTTTAAGGCTGAGCAACTTTCAAAAAACTCGTTTATGATATATTAACTACTCAAGTTAAAGTTTAAAAATAGTTTCAACAACACTCCGAAATTCAACCTATAATTTGTCTAGTATTTTAAATATGGCAACTTCTGATTTGTTTTTGTCCCCAGCAGTTCCGACTTAATCTGAACCCCTGAGCTCATTAATTATCTCCCACTCAACGCAACTCCTTGTCTCTGACAATGTAATTCGGTTTTCCTAGAAGACATTATAGTTTTTCGCTCAAACTAGAGAATGAGGCTTACCATAAGAATTCCATATTTTATCTTGATTTCGCAAAGGATTCATTGAGATCGCATACTGCACTTTTTGAGCCTTTAGAATCAGATCCCTCACGTCAAAATGCTCAGCATAGTCAACCGCAGTTTTTCGACCATCAGACTTGATAAGAGGATTCGCGTGATTGAACAACAATAGTTTGACATTGATCAGGCTATTTGCTTTCGCAGCATGGAAGAGAGGCGTTCTTCCGGACTACAATAATTAGCTCATTTTAATTTGATTTTGATTTACTATATCAGCGGCATCAGGATCTGCTCCGTAGTCAAGGAGAAGTTTCGAAATTTTAGAATGTCCTCTCAGACAAGACCAATGCAAAGTAGTATGTCTCGTCGTGTCAAAGTCATAAACGAGATACTTATTCATCTCAAGCATATTGCGGGCTTTCTCAAATTGACCTTCCTTGCAGTATTTAATAAACTCCATAGAACCTTCTCGTTCGAAGGGCTCTGTGCTAAATACCTTATGCGTCAACACCTAAGAGAGAAAATCACAGTGAATATTTGTTAAACGTATTATTCGCATACCTCTTGAATAGTAAGCTTCAGCAACTTTAATTTGCTGAGGATACAATGAATCGCATTTCGGAATTTAATCTTCAGGTTGTTTTGATGAGCTTCTCCGTGCTGCAGCTGACTCCTCGCTTTGGCAGTGTTTTTCCTCATAGCTACCCTCACTTCTGATTTGTACATAGCTAACGCATCTAATTGCTTGAAAAACGACTCTGTATACGCATCGAATTTTTCTGTAATCTCATCGATTCGCTCAACTCGCTCCATCACTTGAGAGTTCTCAGAATCAACGCTTGACAAACTCTCTTTCTGAAAGACAAACCGACCTTTTCTGGGACTATGCGCAGTTTGATTTCTTTTCTGGAATCGGTCCTGCGACCCTAAATTTAACACCGGAGATCTTCGTGCCGCTTGAATTTTCTGACCATCAGTCATTGTGGGCGAAACAACTAGCTTAGTGAAATCAGTCTCGAGCTTCCGTTTTACTCTGATTGATTTCGGCGAGCCGTCCAACGGAGATCGAGGAGATTTCTCGCCGGTCGGTATCCTTTTATGGGACCTAATCCGAGGCGATCTATCAGCTCCTCTCAAAAGTAAGGCCATATCGAAGTCATTCGGATCTTGCGAAAGAATATTCATTCTTTTGACTCCATTAAGCACTGCGCTCCAAGTCTCGAATCTTGCCTCTCGTATCACTTGGGCTCTTTTCTCCTTGTCTTTCTTCGCTTGTTGGATTCGATCGAGCACATTGTCTATCTTGAGCTCTGCGACGGATTTAGTTAAATCGAATCGTTTCAATACAGGCGTTTGCACTAGTTTTCGAATGTTTTTAACCCTTAGGTCTCTGGTAATCTCTTCTGTTTTCTGTTCTGCCTTCTCATCTCCAATTTTATTTACCAAATCTACTTTCAGAGCCGCGACGTCAGCGAGCTTCTTGTTGAGATATATTTTCAGATTATTATAGTTATCTAGAGCTGTGACTCCTTCAGGAGGCTCGATGAATTCTTTGACCCGAGCCCGAAACCTGTCTAATTCTTCCCCTCTTTGAATATCCTTCTTTTCAATTTGCTGATTGAATTTTTTTAGAGTAGATGTAACGTGGCTATTGGCATCTGCCGTGTTGGAAGTGCTATTTGCTTTCTTATGGAGAGTTCGAAGAGGCACTTCTTTGTGTAATTCGCCGTATTTAAAGTTATATACAACATTATTTTGTCTGCTTTTCAGGCTGTCGAGGATGGCTTTCTCGTTTCCGAGTTCATAATCTTTGCTATAAGGACTTGTGAAGATATTTTTGGTTGACTTCGTAGGGGTGGCCCTGAAACTTGCTGATTTGCGGTGTCCAGGTGTTGTTGTGATAACAGTTTTTATTGTGAATTTCGGCCGCTCTAATACTTTCTTAAAGAGCTCAATGTTTTCATTGGATCGAGACTTTCTCATTATTGAGGCTTAAATAAACCAAGATTATTGCATTGACGTTATTTTTTGCAGAATATAATTTAATCTTACAAGAATCATTGCAGAAGAATAGAGGGAGATGATTAAGCGAGATTGAAGAAGCATTGCCGATCATTAAAAAGAGCTCGATACCTCCATCATACTCATCAAAGTAATGACAAAGTTTGTAATTTTTTCCCTTGAAGAGCGGAGAGTATTCAAAATAAATACTTCTCAAAACACATACAAGACCATAAATAATACAAGTTTTGAGCTTGTTCGCTCTAAATTATGGAAAAAATAATGTTTTCATACCACTTAGAACAATAATTACAATTGTCCTCCAAGGTTGAAATCATGACTACCATTGCGTCTCAATTTACTTTGAGAAGATGTTACTTTTGTTTGTCGCTAGTTCAAGCCCATAATTGAATGATTCGTCTTCCATATTCTTGAATCAATAAGCATTATGAACTGCACAAAATAGACATTTTAATGTATTTAATGCAAATGATCGGGTAAGCACCTCCAATTCTTAGAGATAGCATCTTAATATCACAATTGTCAAACATAAAGCAAACAAGACAACACAAACACGAATTTATTCACAGCAGCAGCATCGAAATGACCAGCACTTTGAATAAGGAATCTGGACATATGATGAAACTCTTATTGTATTAAATTAATTGAATCTAATTTACCAAATCACTATGAAATCCAACTCACGCAAAAATGATGCAGGACCTGCAAAAATCGACATTAAGACCATCAGGTAATGACCCTACTCTTTGTCTCAAAATGTTACCTTCCTACCCGGTATCCCTAGTGATTTGTACAATGCAATGGAATCTTTTGCAAATAGCGAAAATACGGATAGCAATCCGCAACTTCTCTGTGAGAAGATAAAACTCATGACTGAATACCAAATCTGGGGAGAGAAAAATGATGACACTTTCTTCGAGTAATCTCACAAATCAGAGGAATTTGCATTAAATTAATCTATTATTACTTGCCAGCTTCTTCTGTGAGAACAATGTGCTGGAACTCATGCTCAAAATTGTAAGCAAAACGAAATCAAAAGAAGTGTTGGTGCAAATTATTCAGAGCCTTTCTCTGTATCTTACAAACATTGACAATCCGACCAATATCAGTACTTTACTAGTTAATTTATTCTTCAGGTGAGTGAATTATGCTTTTGCAGATTATATCCTCTCAAATAACTCGATCAACGAGTTCATAATGCATGATTACAACTTCAATGATGAGGACGTCGTCGATTTCTACATCAATTTTTTAAAAAGTATGTCGCAGAGATTATCAACGAACCCTTTGCTGTTGTTTTTCAACGAGGTAAATCATGCTGCTGTATGAAAACTAAAGCGCCTGCAATTATCTATCAGAAATGTATAAACTTTCCGCTGTTGTCTCAAGCAGTCAGATTTTATAACTATCAAGAGTCTCTCGTGCGAACCTCTGTCCAAAATATCGTATTCACCGTTCTCAAGCGTAAAAACTTTCCTTCATGGAAAATTTACTGATTCTAATCGCAGTGAAAGACGAAAAAATCCATAAATTTATGACTGACTTCCCATTCGTCCTTTACTATGCTCATTTTGCCAGCTATTTAAAAGATAATTGGAAAAGAATCGACGAAGTTCTCTATCTTGCTAAGTAATTCACATTATGAATCGTAATGATCAGAAATCTCAATTTATAGAGGCAAATCAGCACCTCGAATAAAGGATCTACTCGAAGACTTAACCGACACTTTTTATTATATCGAAGATGTATTTCAAATGAAAATAGAGGACACAAATACGGTGAAACATCAATACTTCAATCTTCGCATCTCATTGCTCTTTTTGAAATTAGATTTTCGCTAATGCTCTATTGAGCTACGCTATTATACCCGGCATTCTCAACACATTTTCTCAAGAGTCAAAGGTATGCTTAGAGCCACATTGCCATTTCAATTCGCTTGCTTTAGGGAGCCTTAAGCATAAATCTCTCGATGCATTTATTACATGTGCTATTTATGATGCTCAACTACGCTCCTTTAGTCGAAAATATTTTGGTTGTACTGCTCTGCCCATATATCGACAGCAGAATTGTGACTTTAATAAACGAGCCGCTCCAGCCTCCTGCTTCGTATTCCATGAAATGGCAGTTTAAGAACATTTGGGACACCGTTGAAGAACTTATGGTGACCAAAGGCAGCTCAATCTACGAATACCACCTGGAAAACTTTAGAAAAGCACCGACATACACTGACGATGCGAGTTTAAAGGCTCGGGCTGAACTGCTCCATGATATCTACAATTTCGAAACGCTTTCTGACGATACCAAACACTCAATGATCGTATCTGAAGAACATGCTAACCTGTCTCGAGGGCTGGGTGTTGTAACTGAGAGAATCGTCGAGAAGGCAAAATCCGCAGTACATGACGCACCATTGAGCATTCTGCAAAGATTCAGAGATCGAATTGTAATTATAAAAATTTGTCTCTTCACCTGCTTATTACCACTTTCTCTAACATAGGAAGGAGAGACGGATTTATCAAAAGTTGAGGGGCTGGTGAAAAACCCTTTCCGTGATACCTTCCTCTCGTTTCTCAGGGTAAGAGTTTAAATTGTAATGCTTGGGCCTATCATAGTGATTAGTCGAAAGATGATAGCATGGTCATTAACCAGACTGCTATGATATACGCTATCTTCCAGAACAAGGTCGTATCACAGAAAATTTTTTTGCATTGTGCGCTTGCTTGTCCGAGTAAGGTGCCTGGTTTGCAGCTGGAGGTCTATAGGAAACAGATTACGATTTCGATTCTTCAAGAGCACATTACACATGTAACTTTAAAGATGAAAACTTGATGATAATTGTGATTCGTTATCAGCTGCTGACATTGGACGTCGCATTCAGAATAGCTACTATCAACTATTTGGCGAAAGTACTGTCATTTATTACAAACAAAGAAGGAACCCAGCTCGACTATAAATTGATGAAAATATTCGCCAAGGTAGCACGGTGCATGTATAATAATGTTTGTCATGATATATAATAGGGATACAAAGAGCTGACAAATCGTTTAAAGAAGTTTTTAAAAGAAGAGCAGTTCAATAATAAATTTTCCGTTTCAGAGGTGGCCGATAAGTTGTTGAAAGCCTCATAGTAAGAAAACTGTCATTTCCAAAAATGAATGTTTGGGAATATCATTAGTGAGAAAGATTTCCAGGTTGTGGAGAAGAGAAACTACGCCTATATGCTAATACACACTGCAGAGATGGATTCTTTACCGGAAGTTGACCTTTTTCTAAGAAATCCACAGACTAAAGAAGAGGCATTTACCAAAGAATTTTCAGTTTTCTTGGTTTATAGGAAACTTCGGTATCTAAATAAATTGAAATGCAAAATAACTAATACGAGTTAGATATATCCTACTGCCAGGAACAATCCCTGAGTTCGTTTCCGTTGAAGAGAGCTTAAGAAATTCAACCCAAAAGCAAGACTCTGTAAATGACAGCAGCAGTAATTGGGAAGTCGGCAAAGCCTATAATATTGGTAAGTAAACTCCCGTTGTCTAAAGAAATATCTTTTCCCTCTCTTAGTTGAAAGAAAACTACTTCCTTGTGCTTTAAAAATCGCTAACGAACCTCAATCATGGTGAGCATATCATTCGTTATGTTATTAAAGCTATTCCTTTGGATGTTAGTTATCTCGTAGAAGATCACGAAAACATAATAATTATTATTTCGGAATTCAAAAATGAAGAATGGGCGAGAATACACAAAAACTTGAAGATCAAGAAGGTTGAGTTTTCTGTGCCTAGCTATGACCCTAAAACTCTGGTTATGGAAACCCCGAACCCTAAGGTACTCTCAAATTAGCAATGGTGGTGGATTGAAGATTAAATTTGGTATTTTTGAATAGGAAAGGAAAATTGAAGTCAGCTTTGACGATGAAAATATATGCCAGACGGTGAAAAAGATGCTTGAGTACTACAGGCAGAATCTCATACGCCAGGATCAGGAGGCCGTGACGAGATTCCTTGAAAGCTGTATTAAAGATCTTCCAGAAGCGTTTGCTAAATAAAAATATATCCTAAGATTTATTCGTGTTTTGTAACATCACGTCCTCCAAAATGTGAGTTTTTTCTCCTTCAACCAAATAATGTTCACCGGAATGAGCCTATGCTCGATTTTGCATTACTATTATTATTAGGTGCTTTCTCACGATCATTAGATGCAAATAGAAAAAAGAATATATAACAAAGAAACTTTTTAAGGCCCAGTTACGAGTTTACTTTGATCAGAAAGAGAGGATTTCATTAATATTGAACATAAATATCTTTTTTCCATATGAAGTTTTAGTTCTTTCATCAGAATATTGTAGTAACGTTAGCCGGGCTCTCAAACAAAAAAGAAGGAGAGGGATTCTCTGACAGTTAATAACAATCAATCCTTGATGTTCGATATGATCTAATGATTGAAAAAATTCCGATATTCTCAAAATTCTGTGAAATTATCAGATTTCTTGAGATGATGACAAATCATCATTACAGAAATCGAGTATCTGAGAAGCTTGTTAAAGTCAGAATTTGAGAAAGTAAGACTCTCTCCTCAACTTTCAAGTTCTAAGCCAATTCTGTAAAACTCGTGATTAATATCGGTCTCGAGTTAATTCTCCAATCCTATACTGCTGCTGGTTACTAAATTTGAAAACGGAAAAATATGCCGTTTTGCATACAGTTTTTACAAACCGTAGCATTAAAAGAGATAAACTAAAAATTGAAATGAGCGAACCTCACTCCAGAAACCTTCTCAGAACCACTCTCTCCTTGCTCTTTTTCATCCTCTCTCTGTACCATGGCTCCTGCGGTGTGCAAAGTGTGCTTCAGCCAGGTTAGTTTGCCTGCTTTCGAAATCTAAACTTCCATTATCTTGAACAGATGCCGTATTTTTAGAAAATGCTCCAGAAACTACTATTCCTATGAGTCTGATTGAACTGACTCCCATCAACAAAACTTCTACGAAGACAAATACTACTACAACAACTACAACGACCAACACTACTCAGAGTATCGGAGATGGTACTTGCGACCCTGATTGTCAAAACGGTGGCTATTGCAGCAACGGTAATCTATTGCAGCAAGAATATTCGTCTATTGCTTTATTATTCTTTTGCTTTAGGTATGTGCTATTGCCGAGGCTATTATAATGGAAAATATTGCGAAGAATGTAAAATATGATCAATTGATATGTATTCTCAAACGAGCAATTTTCTTGTAGATGAATCTCAAGCTGGCAAAGTGAATTTTTATTTTTTTATCCCGATTTGTGTGGGAGCTTTTCTCGTTGGGTTTACGTTATCGATGTGTTGCATTGTGTGTTGGGAAACTCGCAAAGCTAAAAAGGAAAGAGCAGGACAAGATTTGAAGAAACGAATAGTAAATAAAGCTAAATTTCGTTGGTTTTCTTACAATTGCTTATTAGAGATGGAGACCAGCCGATAAAGCTGATGTGGAGGCTCCCACGAAAAAGTAGCTGATGGTTGCTAGATAAGCATTTTCAAAAGGTTGCTACGTATATTTTTGTTACAACCTCGTTCTTCTTCATTCTGTTTCATATAATATCATTTTACATATCAGAGAAGAAATGGGTCATTCACTAGATGAATTTGTTCCAACTAAAGGATTTAGTGTTGATGTTGATGATATGAAATTTGGAGAAAAAAATTCTGCATTGCAGCTCTTCTTCAGCTAATAAATGAAATTTCATTGAAAATGTTTGACAAAAACTTTGGAAACTCTGTAGTTTCTTTGATCGCATTTCTATTCCAGCATGCTGCCTAAACGAATCCCAAAAAACGAAATGATAAGAGATCTATTCTCAGCGAATATTTGCCAGGTCTTGAAACATTTGTTCAAAATTTAAATTTAAGGTCTGATTTCCTGTCATAAATAATTGGTTTCCCTCCCTTATGCCCCGCGATTTGGGTGGGAGATCTGTGCTTTTTCTGTCAGAAATTAAAGTCTTGTGAAATCACTCAGGGCTAATGTAACTTACTGTTTAAAATAAATCTTTGTTTAACTCTTCAAACACTGAACAAGAAAGAACGGTCAAAGACCACATGCAAGAGGCCTGTGCAATATGTCAGAAAGAAGAATCTGAGGAAGTAAAGAAGATATCTACGAGTGAGACAGAAAATGAGAAGAATCATCCACAGATTAGCAATAAAGAAGAAGAGGAAAAACAAGCACCCGAAGAGTCAACAGAACACGGTGAGTTGCTTGAGAAGGAAGATGAAAAAGAATTATTTACTCTGCTCGATTCATATTTTCAGCAACAAGAAACCCTTATCACTCTCGATTTGAGCAAGAAGAGGATAGGTGACAAGGGAGTAAATGAACTCAGCAAGCACACTACTTGGATCAACCTAACCGTGCTCAATTTATCCGAAAATGATATAAGTTCAGAGGGAGCAATTGCAATCAGCAAGAACACAAGTTGGACGAAGCTTACTACTCTCGATTTAAATTGGAATCAGATCGATGTAGAGGGAGTCAGTGCACTGAACAGAAACACAACTTGGACCAACCTTACCATCCTCGATTTATCGGACAACACGATCGGTGATGAAGGAGCAAGTGAAATCAGCAAGAACATCACCTGGATCAACCTTCTCACTCTTAAACTAAAAAAGAACTCTTTTAGTGACGAAGGAGCAAGTACCCTGAGCAAGAACACCACTTGGACCCTGCTTACCACTCTTGATTTATCCGGCAACTCTATTGGTGACGAAGGAGCAAGTACCCTGAGCAAAAACACAACCTGGGCAAACCTTACTACTCTCGATTTAGAAGACAACAGGATCGGTGACGAGGGAGTAAGTGAACTTAGCAAGAATACCAGCTGGACGAAACTTACTTCTCTCAATTTAAATAAAAACTCTTTCGGTAACGAAGGAGCGAGTGCACTGAGCAAGAACACTACTTGGACCGACCTTTCCACTCTTAGTTTAGTCTACAATTCTATCAGTAGCGAAGGAGCAAGAGAACTCAGCAAGAACACTACCTGGGCGAAACTTACCACTCTCGACCTACGAAGCAACGATCTCGGAGCAGATGGAGTCAGTGAACTCATCAAGAACGCAACCTGGTCCAACCTTACCACTCTCGACTTATCAGTCAATTCAATCGGTGACGAAGGAGCGAGTGCACTGAGCAAAAACACTACCTGGACAAAACTTACCACTCTCAACTTATCAGAGAACTCTCTCGGTGCAGAGGGAGTGAGCGCACTCAGCAAGAACATCACTTGGACCAACCTAACCACTCTCGATTTAGAACACAACTATCTAGGTGACGAGGGAGCAAGTGAACTGAGCAAGAACACCACCTGGACGCACCTTACCACTCTCAATTTACAAGAAAACGCTATCGGTAACGAAGGAGCAGCTGCAATCAGCAACAATCCCACGTGGACCAACCTTACTGATCTCAATTTAAGAGACAACAATATCAGCGCAAAGGGAGCGAGTGCACTCAGTAAGAACACTACCTGGACCAACCTTGCCACTCTCAATTTAAAAAATAACTGTCTCAAAGACGAAGGAGTAAGTGAACTGAGCAAGAACACAACTTGGACGAAACTCACCACTCTCAATTTACAAGAGAATTCTATCGGTGCCGAAGGAGCAAATGAACTGAGCAAGAACACCTCCTGGACCAAGCTTTCCTCTCTTGACTTACAATTCAATTTTATTCGTGCGGAGGGAGCAATCGCACTCAGTAAGAACATAACCTGGATCAACATCACTGACCTCAATGTAAAAAATAACTCTATCGGTGAAGAGGGAGAAAATGTAGTAAAAGCGAGATGGCCTCTCGCCTCTATCATTTGTTGAAAAAAAAAATGATATCCTCACAGCTTCACATTAATTCTTAATATTAGAAAAGTATCTACACAAATGCCTACTCATTCAGAGTCCCCTCGTGAAAATTTAGAAAAAAAAAGAAAGAAAAATCATGAAGAAAGAAATTTTAAGAGTTGAGAGATTGATAGTGTTCGAATTGAACACTAGAGAAGTTCTACTAGTCAATCTAAGAAAATAATATCAGTGATGGGCTGGGAAAAACACCACATGAAATCTAAATCGAAAATCAATACATCGCCCCTTTATGATTCAGAAAACTAATTGTTATAGCAATTTAAACAAAGATAATTAATTTTTTCCACTCGTAAGATCGCAAGAACTAACCCCACCCTTTGATAATATTTCATAGGCTCTTCATAATTCCGCCACAGAGATAATTTGTGGTGAAAGTATTAGTTATACAAAAAACAATGTGAATCAGAAAGTTTTGCAAATGATCAAGCATGGCTTCAAACATAATTTCTGTAAAATGAATCTGACGGTTAATCACAGAGAGAATGTATATCTCCAAGAAAGTTCCGGGGGTCGTAGAGCTCTGAAAATGGGAATTCCAGTAGGAACAAACCCGTCAATAAAGATTGGAAACGGAGGAGAGGGGGGGAGGGGGGACATGATTCATTTCATTTTATTTGCGCGATTTTCGCTACTATGCATCAATTTGTTTTATTATAATTCTACCAACAAATATCAAAGTTTTCAAACTAGTCCAAGCGAATTGTTATCAAGCTTAGTGAGAGATATTAGCAGATTGATAACAAATGATTAAGAAAATCGAGTTGTTAGTTACAATTTGACCAGAATTAACTTTTTTGCCTGAAGAATAAACTCCAGAAAATTTAAAGAGTATTTAGAAATCTGATAGCATATGATATCCAATTTGCATCTGAGATAGCAAGCTTATTAAGTGATTCTGTCCTGCAACAGTCTACGATCGCCTTCTTAGACTCAGAAAACTTGCATTGATAAACTCAGACTCTTTGCTTCTTTGGTGTATCCGCTATGTATGTGGAAAGTCCATCAAAGGAAGCGAGACTAATACTTACATTGTATGTGAATGTGGGACAGATATGTGTGTTAAGTATGGACTTGCATGGTACAATAACATTTCTTGTCAGTAGGTCTTATTCAATACCTTTGAAAAAGTCACTCAAACTCCTCTTCATCATAGGCGATGGAATTAGAATACAAGAACCTTGCG
>ENA-UOUE01000137-UOUE01000137.1-compost-metagenome-genome-assembly--contig:-NODE-137-length-57912-cov-7.193136_pt1 | contig 57912 bp, 43 predicted proteins | sample MGYA00238146_ERZ747223 | MGnify/ENA primary metagenome ERZ747223 (study PRJEB28781, sample SAMN06268865) | compost metagenome | isolation source: single cell | place: USA: California, Emeryville, Joint... | reverse complement strand
ATGCTTCATACAATCAATGTAATTGTCAGCTTCTATTCAAGGTGGCAACTTTGATCCGAACAATTATCAAAATATTTATCATAAGTTTCAATATTCTGTTGCCATCTAAATATTGTTGAAAAGATGAATTACAAGTAATATAAGTTCTGCATTTTCAAAATCATCAGAAAGTTAATTTCAAAATGCGCTTCATTAATATAGAAGAACCAAACAAAATATATTTTCTCTTTCTGAATTGCCAAGAAGGAGAAAAACTCTATTTTAAGTGTTGTGAGTTCTCCTTTTTGTTCTTTTGATACATTTTGAGATGATTTTTTAAATTTTTTTTTGTAAATTAGAGTGCAATTATGCATTTCAATTAATTATTATTAGTTTAGTCTAGTAGTTATTTTATTGATTGAAGAGCAAATGTGTGTCGTCATTGGCACAAAATAAAAGTCTGCTCTATCAATTGAGCATTAACCCTACTGCTGAAGAGTTATTATCAACTGATTATTATCGGTAACAATACTAAATATTAGTATAATTCTCAACTACTAATGTATGATGTAGGAGCTTGGGAGGGCTTGAGCTCTAAATGAAAAAGAGGAGCTATCCATTTTCACGATTGTTGCAAGCGCAGTTCGAATTTTATTGAAATAATGCAAAGTCTCTGCATAGTTGTATAATTGCATATATAGTGGAGTTGCTGGAGAATGATAAGGAAGTAGCTTTTAGCTTTTAACTTATTACATATTTTAACTTGAAGATTTTCTCATGGATGGAAATTTGTTACACTGATTGCTGAGTTTTTCTTTTTAAATACCCATGAATTTAAAATACCAGAAACTCCATTGATCGTTATTCTTTTAACCTTACCACTTTCCCAAATCTTTAGTGTGACGTTGGTATGGAAAACAAAATAAGCTTCATTCATTACCTTTACGCAACATTGTCTAATTGAGTGAGATAAGATGGTTTTTACCTATCATAACAATTTTCGATTACAATACCTAAGCAAACTACAATACAAAATCAAAAGCTGGCTACCAATACACAATTCCTTTATATACCAAAATCATAGATATTCAACACACCTCTTTGATTAATTACACTGCTGCTGTTATGATACAGTTTCACTGAAGAAAATACCCATTACAATTTGAATTTCTTTGAATTTCAAATTGTTTCAATTAATATTAATTAAATTATATAGCTCAAATGTTTGGAACCCTTTAAAATGGTGATTTTTTTCTTGATTAAAGTGATGTTAAGATGTCATTTAGGTAAAAAGATTGATATCTGTTCAAGTTGATACTTGAAAGCGTGTTCCATAATAATATAATTTCCTAAGTTTTTCGCTTTCCAGCAATAAGCACCCATTTACAATAAATTCTTTAAAATGGTGGGCTCCTTCTTCAAAATGAGATAATCATTCCTAGATTTCAATAGAAGGAGAAGTCTCAACTTATACAATAATTAAACAGATTCAAAGCTTTAAGCCTTGCTGTAGTTTCCATTGTAATTTTGATACCAAGACAACACTGCTGGAAATTTAGGTTGAGAAAAAACACCCAAACAATCATTCACATCCCTCATTATTGAAGCAACTGTAGAAACTTGGCTGGATTCAGAATCCTTATTTCCACGATTAGAGCAATAACTGGCAAAGCTAAGTAAATTTATTAAATATTTTCCTTACTCGAGAAGACTTGAGTCCCTTGCTAATAAAATGAGAAAAATTCTATTGACTCTTGTTATTCTGGTTGGAGTAACTTGCTTCTGCCAAGGATCAAAAACTGATGCAGACATTAATCCAGAGCTCCTCAAGATTAACCAAACAGAAATGAATAAAGTTCAAGAAGTAATTACTCGGATGGCAACGACTTTCCAATCACCTCTTAACGATACTCAAAGCTATAACTGGACTTTCCTTGGAGAAGTAGAGGACCTCTTGCTGACCCTTGATCAAAGTGTCTACTGTGCTCAAGAGATTAAGCAAATTGTATTTGATGTTTTATACCTCTCGAATAAATATCCTCTCCTGCTCAAAGATGAAAATCTCGCGGCGAATGCAGTTATTGATGCTCTTTTGAATCTATATTACACCAATAAAGATTGCTTACCTGTGGTCAATTTCCTCCGATTTTCGGTTTATGAATTCGCATCGATATTCACACACATCGATCTTCCCCCTCTCAAGGAATTCATCCTGTCTATTGACATACCAGGCGACACAATATTGGGAAAAATGGTTCTTTCTGTCAGCGATCTTTTCCATACTGGTCAGTGTCTCGGAGTCGCAATCGCTGGTGCAGCAGTAGCTGCTGGTGGAGTACTCGGCTGGGAATACCTGGATTACAAGGCTAAAGCCGAATTTATCATCAGCGCTGTTCACGCTGGAAGACAGACTATAGACGAATGCGCTTTGGCGTTCAAAATCTTCGCAAAGATCTTACAAAGAAGTGAAAAATAATCATTGAATTAACTAAGAATACAAGCTGTAACTCTTTCTTCATGGATTGAGATTCCTAATCATTTTGTCTCAACGAAATTTCTTGATTGGTAGAAGCTATTCCCTCATAATTCATTACAAAAATTCTTACAATCATTTAAAAATCTAATTGGCTTCCCTGCCTCTAAAAAAGAAAATTAACCTCTCTGAAAGTAAGTTTAGCTTAAATTCATTGCTAGGCATGCCTGAAAGCTGAGCTCGGAAGGCAATTATTTATTCATCATTTGTAAAGAGTTTTTGAGATACTTCGCTCACGCATGAAACCACAATGAAAAGCCACTAACCGTATATTGCTTGCTACCATACTCAGTTGATCCTATAAAAACACATGTTCTAAGGTGTGGATGCCATCTGACTAATTCCTCAAAATGTTGCAATCTGCGAAATAGTTTTATGGTCAGACAGAGGTTGACTATCGAATGTGTAATCTTAGTACATAATAACCAAAGACTGACGTTAAAAGCACATTTAAAATTGGAGGCTCGATTCGATCTGTTTAAGTCTCGTTCCTATCTCTTTCATCACAATATGGATTGGCTGGAGATTGCTCGTTAATGAAGGGTGGTTTATCTTAATTTCCTTGAAAAGAATGCTGTAGTTGACTTGCACATTCAGAAGGAATTTCTTGAGGATACTTCTGAAGGCTTTGGAACCACCAAAGTTCTTCGCACATATGTCTCTAAATGCGTCCAATTTTTTGAGATATGATTCGTTAAAGTCATTCGCGATACTCTCAGCCAGAGATAAACTCAGCGCTTTAGGTTCTTTCTTGAAATTTTGCTCTTTTTCGAGATTCTGGATCATTTCGTTATGTGTCATATGCACTTGTTGATCGCCGATCAACTTCTTCATCTCCGATTCTGAGTCTTCGTTAGCATATTGTTTGATAAAGTCCATCAATAGACTGAAATACTCCTTTAATCCGTAGTTTACATACTTGTCCACATATTCATCGAGAATTTTCTCTATTCCAAAGAGGTCTTCCTCGGGCATAGAGCTAACTGAAAATTGGAAAATAATAGAATCAAGGCTATTGATCACATAGCTCATCCTCTCAGCCTCAGAGCCATATTCTTTGCTCACACGCAGAATCAGATCTATAAAGTGATTCTTGAGCTCAGGAATGCGGTGTTTCAACATCTGATTGTTGTTAAATAATAGAGAGCATTTGTACAATGCGACACAGAGGTCGACAAAACGGAGATGCAGTAATTTTCCGTTTAGAGCTTTCTCCAGAAGCTTGAAGTTTGCTGATGTGATGTTTGTGATACTTTTACAGTGCAGATCAAAGAGATTGATAAATCGTGGCCAAAGGATCTGACTAATTTTATCAAAATAATAGTCCAGGAAGAGGTATCCACTGCTATTGAGATGTATTTTATTTTTTTCGTTCAGCAAGGCTGCTAGCAGGATCCCAAGAATATCGTAGGAATTCTCGTAGACATACTTGAAGTAGTCAACCATATAATTCAGAGCATTCTTCAGAATACCGCTGAAAATTACTCTGTTCTTCTCCTCAGTCAGATTAAAGAACTCAGTCGTGAATTTATACTCCGATTTGACATATTCCAAAAGTGTGAGGTTGATTGATTTAAAGATGACCTCAGGAGTATATTTTGCGTTCTTCTTTGGTTGACCTTGGAAAGGATCTTCTTCGAGGTTATTGTGGATATTCTCTCTTCCCATTGTGTGAAAAATAGAGCGGTTTTCAGTGGTAAGATTTTCAGCTTTGGCTGGTAGAACAAGACGCACGTTGCTCGGGTTTTCTTGCAAGAGTAGGTCATGTTTATTGTACAGTTCGACGAAACATTTGTTTAGTGTTGAGGTTATGTTCTTAATCGAATTCAAGTAGGCTTTGCTCATCGTCTCGGAGTATTGGTTGCAGACTTCTACATACACCTCGATGAAATGATCCCTCAAGAACACACAAAGAATCTTATATTTCATTAGCATCTCCGATTGGACCAACCGAAAGTTGGTTTTCGGCTTGTTTAAGTACTCAAATTTTTCAACGAGAAAAGCTTTCACTCTTTGGCTCACCTTCGTCTTCAATTTGTTAAGTTCAGGTTCTATTCAATAATTTGTATAGTTAAGATTGGAGTAATTCAGGGAGTTTTACCGATCTCTCGGAAAGAAGCTGCCTCGCTAAAATGACTCTTCTTAATGTAGTCTAGTTTGGAACTAAATTTCTTTATGTTCTCCAAATATTCTTCATTTATTTCTTTCACGCAGATTGCATAGATGAGCTCAGGTTCAAATAGCACATTTTGGATAAACTTGTCGAGTAATTTGTAGATAGCTCTGCGATTGGCCAAGGAAGTATTCATGATAAGAGAGCGAGTTTGTATTGATTTCATCTCCGATTGAATACTTTCCAAATGCCCATTGAATGTACTTAGCAAATCTTCTAGCTCACCTATATCACAGTGAAAGGCTGTTTAAAGCTTGAAGATATTACTCAAAATAGCTTCGCTCTGCTCAATTTCTTCGCTGAGGACGTTCGCATCTTTTTCGCATTTCAAATACTCAAGCGCAGTTTCGTTCTCAATCGAGTCTAATTCTGCAATGACCTAAGCAATATTAGATTGAATGTTTGGTCGGAGACTCGGGTATATTTTCAAAAGGAAACAAACAGCACCAAGTGGTAAAGCAAAGGCATACATACTTTTTCACACATGTCTCTCAGGTCAATATCAGCCAGCGATTCATTCTCTGAGCCGGTTACTAGCTTACTCTGGAGGTAATTATTTGTGACGGGATTCAAACTGTTTTGAAAGCTATCTTCAGTGATCTCGTGCTTCTTCATCTATTAGCAATCTTCCTTGATCAAGATATAGGTTTTATTTATACTTAAATTGTTTGCTGATGATGCTAACGATGAATATATATTACGGCTGTTATTTCCATGCATGAGAACGCTATCTGACTTTTGTCGAAATTGTTATTCGATAAATTGTGGCCATCGTAACGAAAAAAGTACGGTCCTTTCAGTTTTGTACAACCACAGCTCATTTTTCTGCTGATTTTCCTTAAGTCATAAAAGTACCTTAGACTTTAACTCTAGGTGGTTCAAATACACTGAAGAAATCAAGCAACTAAGAGCACAATTTAAATTCAAGTTTTATAGAACAGAGCCTGCTAATTTTGTTTTTTCTTGAATGACAAACTATACTGACAAAATCGACCCAAAGAGAGAATCTTCATGTTTTTCAACAGTGTCAAAAATGGAGAATAAAACCAAAAAAATCAATCTTTTGAATTCGACTTTTTTTTCATAATCGATTTTTCAAAATATTTATTGCTCAACGCACAATGAATGCAAGTGAAAATTATTTACTACTACTATCGTAAAAAATCATTTCAAAAATTAGAGTTTAGTGATTAACAGATGGAAAGTGACGACAAACCGGAGAAATTTACAATGAAGGTCGAGTATTGCGGATCGTGAGGATACAGATCTATGTACCGAATTGTGAGGGAAGAAGTTGAGAAGGAGTTTCCAAATGCTCAAATTGAAGGAATTCCATTGCCTGGCAGAACTGGGAAACTGGAAATATCTGTCAATGATCAACTAATCCACAGCAAGCTCAGAGGTGACGGCAAAATTGATGATATGACCAGCGCCCTTAACTTGCTGAAAAAGGTTAGGAAAGTAATCCGAAAGTAATACCATTACGTCCGGAATGAGTCGAGAGAAAGCTAGCTGGTTAGGATTCATGAAAGGTTAAATCTAAACTACTAAGTGGTTTAATCTGGATTCTCACCCAATCAGCCAGCGAGTACGAAAGATTCATCCAAAATTTATGATTAGTCCTGTCGATATTCTTTATTCCTCATCTCTATTGTTTTTTTTCATATTGCAATCATACTTATTCCAAAAAAAAATATGAAATTCAGAGTCTAATAGGGACATCGTAAATCACTACTATTGGAGAATAAAAAAAAAAATTCAATGAAACACCTCTACTGTAAGAGTCCTGTTCCGCCACTAGTCCTACCGTTATTAATTCGCAGTCTAAATTCGAAATAAATTTATTAAAAATCAAGGATATCCCAAAATGAAGCTTGTCTATAAGGTTCTCCTCCTCTTGGCCTCACTTGCTGGGATTAATTGGCCGCTCATTCCGATGTTCATGAATTACCATGCCTGTGCTTATTATGATCATGTTATCTTTTGTTGTTGTGGTCTCTCACTAATAGTCCCTTTCGGTTCAGCAATAACCAAGTATTTCTCTAAGCTAAAGAAAAAGGATTTGTCTGAGGAACGCGTGGGGCTGGCATTTTTTGCAATGCTCAGTGGATTTTTACTCCTCGTTGTCAATGGAATCAATACTTCGCGGATGCTCACGCTGTGGTTTGATAGTCCAATATGTATGGAGAATTATTTCGGCAAATACATCAGTATTCTTGCATGTCTACTTACGATGGTGACTGGCACAATAACTATTATCCTTCTACAACGGTGGCTCGAATTCATTGATCGTTTCAACCTTTCAAAGAGTGCTGTGTGTCTCGTGTGGATCATCATAACCGGAGCATTTGGTGCCTTCGGAGCATTCATCTATTCCTATTTGAAAAAAGGCTGTTCAGTTGTGGAGACCTATTTTATAGTTTTGTTTGCGAACGTCACTTTCTTCCAAGCTATGACTTTCCTAGTGATGGTCATTTATCTCAAAAAGGGAATTAAAATGAAACACCTGTGGTTAACTAGAATCATTGCTGTTATTTACTTGGTGTTATATGTTCCTTTTAATTTGTATTGGCTTGTAAAAGGAGTAATGATGCTCTGGTCGCCTGCCCGAACAGAATGCTTGCCACAACATATTTTATTTTCTGCTATCATGATCGCTTATGGACTAACAACAACACCTTTGCTCTTTGGATTTATTGCAGCTCCCTTCATGTATATTTATTGGTGGACATTCCCGAAGCAACCATCAGCACCTTCGATGAATCCTTCGATTGACCCTCAATTTCATGGATGTGACGAAACACCGTATCGCAAGTTGAGTACTGGATCTCGTTAAGTACTTCTCAGGAGTTCTCGAAAGAAAAGTTATAATTCTTCTTATATTTATTGAATTTTGATTGCCACATTTTCATTTATTTGTTTGGTAAAGTTTGATTGAGACTTCGAAATTGTTTTGCTTTGAAAATTTAAGTCAGTGTGTGGCTAACAAAAGTAGAAAAATTGCTACTTCAAATATACAATTTCAAAACCGCAAAATCCATCTTGTAGACGATATTGTACTGGTAGGCATTTTATTGAAAGATTTGTGGAAACATTCGATCAGACAATAATGAATTTTGGATTATCAGAACTTCCTTTCCATATTTAAGGGGCCAACGGATATTATTTCTGTTTTTGTACAATAATTTTTATAAATTTTTTAATGAAATGTAATTAGTCCTCGTCTTCACTTAACTTGTTTCAAAGTAACTTTTTAGAGATTTCTATAGGTTATAATATGCTTCTTAATGATATACGAATTTTTATAATTTGTTGGGTATCATCACCAACTCATGAATATCGATATCTTAAATAGGAATCACATTGGAAGAAGCAATTTTGTCATTGGTGGCAATTTTGTCATTGGTGGCAATTTTGTCAAGGGTGGCAATTTTGTCATTGGGGACAGCAAATTTATCATTGGAGGGAGGCCATGCCGTTCCTGATGGGGATATCAGCCCACCTTCAGTATGTAAATGTTGTACACCGTCGACTGGAACACTAACTGGAGAAAGTGCATTTCCGCTGGGCGAAGCTGTGGAAGCTACACTCTGAAGTTTTCCAAGCTGAGGCCTCTTTTTTCTATAAAAAGCGTACCCAAGACCAGATGTGAGGGCCACAAATGCTACTGCACCTATGGTTATACCTGCAATAGCTCCTTTTTGCAATCTGGCTTTGCAAACGAGTGCTGCAGCTGCGCCATTATGCTCAGAATTGCAGTCGATACAACTAGTATTCTGGGCATAAAACTCAAAGCCCTTCGAGGTTGCGCAGGTGAGACAATTCGTAGGCAGAGATCCATTGCATGTTTTGCAGCTTGGATCACATGGCAGGCAGGTCGTTTCTATCCCATCATTGTAAGAGTAGCCGCAGGATCTCGTTTTCTTGATGTAGCAGCTGTTGGTGCCTGGGCAGACCTTCACACATTCCTCTCCGTCGTACCATTTGCCCAGGGGGCATTCATTTAAAAATAGTTGTACGTCACAAATACCCCAAGATCCGACTGAGGCTGCTGATTGAGTATTCGAGCTTAAGTTGACATCTAAGTGTGAGGCAGTATGGTCAAGTTCGGTTGAAACAATTAAATATGAAGAAGCAAATGGAGTTTGATAGCATACACTGGCACCGTCGAATTGGTAGAGACTGATTGGTTGGTTGTACACCAACTCAGAATCAAGATATATGAAGAATCTCTCATCGTTCCAAAAATCGAAGAGTCCAAGGTTCATTTGCACGTATACTGATTGATGCTCCGTCAGATTCACATAAGATGTGGTGGCATACCCTCCTTTAGCGAAATTTCCGACATAAGTGATTCCCGAGCATCCAAAGGTGCGATATCCTTGACCAAATTGCCAAAATTGGCTATCAACGGGATTTGAGCAAGATAATTCAGTGTAATTCGTCGCCGAAGTCCTGTTCTGTATACAATCACCATTTGCTGCGACTTCGCATTCCATTAATGTGATTGCCAGATTACAGATTCCCCATGATGCTCCAGCCGATGCGCCCAAGGTCGAAGACAACATCAGACTCAGCATTGAGTTTGTGTGGTTGAATCCAAACTTGACTTGATCTATACCGTCTCCGATATCGGAATCACCACATTTATTTGAATCATATGTGAATCCGTCTCCAGCCGTGGAGAACATCCCTTGATAGTAGGCTCTAGTGAAGACTACCTTTGAGTCTGCTGTGACGATGAAGGACTGTAGGTTCCAGGAATCGATAACAGCTAACGCAAAAGAAATTGTTATTCCTTTATGTTCAGCTGTGATTCCCAGCGCAGTTGAGATGGAACTTCCATCTGCGTATAACCCGACGTAGGTGCTGCCATCGCAGGTTGTCGTTGAAAAGCCCGAAGAGTATTGCCAATGAGCATTTATTTGAGGATTATCACATGTAAAGAATTGCATAGTACCGCCAATAAGACAATCAGAAACTTGACAGGAGACGCAGGTTTCGCCATTGAGGTAGTAACCTGACGGGCAGCTTGTAGACGACTCCGCAACAACTGACAGCAAAGCCAGGATTGCTAAAATTTTTAAGTTCATTGTTTTTCAAAGGGAGGCTATTTGCGTTTATGAGAAAACTTTGAATCCTAAAGGAACTAACTCAGTGTTTAATAGATATTAATTGTTCCTTAATTTAATATTTCGTTGGTTGAGAATGAATTCAGAACCTTCGCCATTATTTTTGATAATGATAAATGGGAAGACAAATTTCCCTTCTCCTATTTAATGTTTCAAACCACATAGTACTAACACAAGAAGCCGTTTCAATCATAAGATTTAGGAACATTATTAATTTATTCAAAATGATATCAAAGTATTGGGAATCAAAAAATTTCTCTTAGCATAGATTTCTCATACCAGAAAATTCCCAAGGATTAGAGTTCATGATTTCTGTCCTTTAAAACTGAAATAGCAGTTTGATGGAGAAGAAGAAAAAGAAAAAAATTTCGACTCCTTCAGTATTGAGTAGTTTCGATTGGTTGTAAGATATTAAAGAGAGGAGGCTTTAGAGGTAAGAGCTTATTTTATGAAGTACCACAGAGTATTGGAAGCCTCTTTCATAATAAATTCTCTTGAAGACTGAGAAAATAGGAGAAATAACATACTTCTATCGGTATGGTAACATTATCCTTCTGACCAACTTTGTGAGAGACATCATAACTTTTTCTTTCAACTAAAAAATTTTCTGAAAGTATTCTGAAACTGCTTATTTGTTTTGAAAATAATTCGAAGACAAGAGACGATCGTTGATAAGTGATGAAATTAAAAAGTTATTTAATAGAGTTGAAATTTCCCGTACTTTCCAAACTTAAATTCAAACTGCTAATTAGTAAATAGATTTCAATTTCAAATCCTTTGCTATGCAAAATCTTTCCTCACCTCACCACTTCCAAAACAATGGCTCGAAAGAGACGGGAAATCACCTCATTTTGTTGTCATCTACTCACAAATCAGATAAAAACACCCCAGGAATGAACGTTGACGAAGAATATTTCTCACATAGTCATGAACGTCAAATGCATGAAGAAAAAACGGTACATCAAGTTGAGCCTTTTGTGGAAGAAACTACCCAGCAAGCAGCGGATCCGACTTGGATAAGAGAGCATTCAAATGCGATTAGTGATAACAGTCTAGAAAGCAACTCTGATCCTCTTCTTTCTACTTTCGATGGAGAGGCTTCTCGGATAGCAAATCAAAACACCTGCTCGCATGAGGAGTTTACAAAACCCATCAATTTCGAAGAGTCACCTCAACCTAATAGTCTTTGCCGAAACTCATCTATTAATTTGCATGAGAATAATAATCTACAGCATTGTGCACTTTCTAGCATCAATAAATCAGTAGAGGCCAGCCGTACATTACACGACAACCAGCCAGATGAGAGTTTTATCTTTGGAGAAGAAACTGATGATAATGTGGGTCTACAAAATAAAGTTGGCAATAGTTCTAATATAAAAAATAACTGCAATGTCTTGCAAAGCGGATTAGTTGGTGAAGAATCTCAAGGCACAGCTTCAAGAAGATGGCTTGAAAACGATGATACTGAAAAGGAGGTTCGTTCGATAATAAGTCCGCAGAAAAGAATTCCAGTTTCAAATCAGAAAAGTCAAGCAAATGAAGATCCTGAAAAACTTTGCACTCAGCGACATATTGAACCGATACCACGAAATCTGCTTGAGTCTGGAGATTTTTGTGAAGAAAAAGGTAATTTTATTTTTTTTGGTAATTATGCTTAAGAAATTCTTGTAAAGGTGAGAAAGTTTATGAGATACAGAAGAATCCACAACAAACTTCAGAAATAATTGAGGCTCAAAGTGCCGACTGTCAAATCACTAAATCTCCGATGCGTTCAAAATGTGTTCTTCCAACAATCGCACTGGTAAAAAGATTCTTTGCAGATATAACCTCATGCGTCTTAAAGGAAAATAGTATTCATGAAGAAACTGCAGGAAATCAAAGTAGAAGTCTTGAAGAGTCAGAAATACCTCGCGAAACATCAACTTTCATCGGGGAAACTGAACTTGCTCAATTCACCAATCAAGAACAAGAGAAGATTGGAGAAAATGAAGCAGTAATAAACCTTCATTCCGGTTCGCAAACCTTCTAAAATTTATGCCTCAGGAAGATGAGAAACTTCAAATACCACTTAAAGATCCCATTAATTCTGAGAAATACCATAGTAATTCAGAATTGACCCAACAACTGAAAACTACTGAAAGAAAAAATGCTGGCCAACCTGAGAACAAAACCTTCCCTAAAAAGGTCTTGCGTCCAGCGTCGGTCATGGGAGCAGCAACTATTACGGATGTTAGAAGACCAAATTTAACTAAAAATCCTGAAAAACAGAAGTTCGGAGAGAACATCAAGCCTAATATTCCCATAAAAATCAATAACAGAAAAACTGAAAAAATTCAAGCAACAAGCAAGCTTATTCCGAATCTCAAAAATGACGATGAAGAAGATAAAAAACTGCTCTGCGAGGTTTTTGCTGAAACACGATTACTCCAATCCGCCCTAGCTAAGAAAAGAGGAAGAGATCAAATTGCGAAAAGTCCCGATCGAGACCTCGCAGATAAGAAAGCTGAAAATCTATTTAATAAGAAAGTCAAACTTACGGAAGCTGGAAAAGAAAATCAACTTAAGGAATCGAAAATTGATCTTAAACCCAGCGATTCGAAAAGAAATAAAGACCTTAAAGAGCCTAATAGCAACACAACAGACAACACTTTCTTTGAGATACTGAAGAATGATGGGTCTCGAAAAGAGAATGCAGGAATTAAACCACCAGTCCACTCCAAAACTCCACCGAGACGACCGAGCTGTGGGCTCTGTGGAGGAGAACTGAAAGCATCTCAAAATAGCATTTTGGCCTGCTTGCACAAATTCCACACAGTAAAAATCTCGATTTGATTAGTTCAATAACCTAACGTTTAACTTAAAGGAATGCTTTAATAAGTATAACAAAAAGAAAATTGAATGTCCAATTTGCAATGGAACATTAAAAGCACTTCAAAGTAATAACAACCCTTCCAATGTGATGCCCATCACCAAGAAGAACCTACTTGCATGATGCTATCTCATCAAGAATTGTTGTTTTTGTTCGTCATCAATTAATTTGTAAAAATTAAAAGAATGGGAAAACTCCAATAAGTAGAGGAGCTCAGTTTGTGTGTGGATATAATATAAGTATCAGATAATTTTTTGTTTATTGAATGATTTGAATTGCTTAACTCTTCAATAAAGCGAAAATTAAGTAAAATGAAGCTATTCTATGAACAAACTTGAAAATATCATTTTTCTTTGATGATATTTCTATGACATTTAAAGGTATTTTAAATTGAAACGATTTATGTTGCTTCGTTGGATAAAATTCGTTCATCTTTCTCTTGAGACTTAGCAGTCAGTATATAATGCATAGAAGTAAGACACTCCCTTAAAAAAAACAAAATAAAGGTATTTTTTTCCTCTTTTGAACATCGAATAGCTACCATCAATAAATTTTTTATAGAGATCTTGATGAGGAAGATTCACAATTGGGAGAAGGTGCTCTGATACCAGTAATTACCCCCCTTTCCTCAAGGATGATATCCTTGTATCAACTTCTCTTCTTTGATAAATATCTTTGAACCTTAATTGTCGGAGATGTGCTGGCTTCTCGCTTACTCTTGTGTCTTTTTTCATAATAGGTACGATAGCACTCTACTTAATCAAGATAATGTCAGATCCCAAAGTTGATCAATTTCGTTAACAATTACACGTAATGCAATCATTTAGAATATTTTGAGAGCATATACAGTTCACTATATTTAACTTATTTCAGAGATCAATGAGGAATAAGATGTATCAATGTAGGGTCAGTGTACAAATATAGATATACATCAACCACAACAACTTGAATTAAACAATTTTATTAATATCTTCTATCATAAGCAGCATATCATGCAGGTGCGGCTTCTCTCTGACTTTGATTTTTTCATAAATGACTTTTAGTTCATCTTCTGACATCGTGAGAACTCTTTTAAGTACTTCGCCATCAACAAACCCTTTCGCTCCACTCAAATTTCGAGAGCATGGATCCTAGATATAAGTTTTCGAGATTAGAAACTTGAAGAAGCTATGAATTAGGCTAATTACCTTCGAACTCCTCCACTTGCTATGATCATAACCAAAGCCCTTGGGAAGGTTCTCGATGATGCAAGTCTGAAGCTCCAAAAACAAATTGTAATACTTCTCTGAGATAATTGCAATTAAGTTCACAGAGCCTTCACACCCAGACACAATGATATAATCCAATTCGATTTGATCTTCTACTGAATCTTGACTCTCGAGTTTCCAACGGTCTTTCAGAGATACCTTATCTTTGATCATGCAAGTTATCTCTTCACCCATGTTGATCACGGCAGTGTCCTAATAAGAGTTTTAATGTAACAAATATTTACTAGTAAGGTTTGTTACTGTCAAGACAGTTCTTTGAGTGTCAGCCTCTGTTTGTATGGTCTTTTTGAAAATTCGGATTATGCCTTCGGTGCTCAGAACGAACAAATTTTCATCAACGATGCATCCAACACGGCTGCCAAGCGCATTTTTCATTGAAACTGAAACCAAAACGAACTTGTAATCTTCGGTGTCAAACGAGAAGAGATGCAACCCTTTGATGTTGTCAACTACAAGCACATAATTGTTGTATGTTTCTATGTGCTGAATCAACGAAAATCCTGCCTTGGTGGCTATCTCTGCGAAATGATAGGCTTGCTGATCAAAGTTTTCATTCTCCTCATTTTTTACTTTCTCAATTTCCAATACCACGATCGTTGATTTAACTGCAACTGCGACGTATCTATCAAGCATTCTCGCCATCACAAGAGCTTCTTTTGCGTAGTTGATTGATTGCTTATGATTCAACCTGTTTTGTGTAAACTCATAGATATCAACCAGTCCAGAGGCTTGTCCAGCTAAAGATACCAAAATTCCTCTAAACTCTTCGTACTCAAATTTAAGCAAGCTTGTTATTTCCATGTCTTCATAAGTTATGGGGTCGTCAATCTCAAGATACGAATTGGAGTCGTAGCACTTTAAGTAGCTAATTGCTTGATCCGTGGCCTGGACAGCTGCCACATAAACGCTTTCCTCTAAATATGGTAGGATGAGTTTCACTTCACATCCAGATTCGATAGGAAGATGTTTTGCTTGAACTTTATCATAAAGTTCTATCTTTGATATACCTAATTCACCATCGACGAGGGTAAAGCACGTGTTTTCTTCAAATTCTTCGAATAGCGTGAGTTTCCTCACATTCGCGATCAAGAGGCTCAGATGAGCAGGTTGGCCTTGCTCGTTCAGATAGAAGAGTGCGCTGTTATCAGAAAGGGCAAAAATGCGTTTCTTTTCTTTGAAATTAGCTTCTTGGAATACAATAGGTTGAGACCCAAATCTGTAGCTTTTCTTATCAGAGACCTCAATATTATGATCCTTTCCGTCCTGCATGAACGTGTATTGCGAGATCTTGACTAACCCATCCAAAAATCCAACGAAGAGATATAAATTGTTCTCAGATCCTAAATTAGTGGAAATGACGGAGCTGATTCCTTCTCGGTCAACATTAATTGAATGCACTTCCGTTAGAGTCTCTCTGTCATAAACATGAAGATATTTATCGTTCCAAAATGACATGAATAAATGTTTTTTATTCGCATGCATCGAACTTGGCTGCTTGACTAAGCTTACACTTTGCTTTTTTTCCAATTTGATGCTGCGAGTATTGTAACCCAGAAGCAAGTCCTTCGTTGTGAGTAAGTAAAGATCTCTATCGAAGTGAACTGATAGCAAAATTTCGCCGTTTTCTTGAACGAAATCTGATTTTGTTGATTCTACGTGGACAATTTTCATTTCTTGGACATGGAACAGTGTCACGCCTTGTGAAGTAACTTGTAAAAAGATATCGAGACTCTGTTGATGAATATTTATGGTTGGCAGCTTTTCAATAAATCCATTGAGTGTATTTTTGGCAATCCTTGAATCCTTCTTGTTGACTTTTAATGAGTACGAATTAAGAGTTGTCGAAATGAACAAAAGCGCTTCTTCATAACCTTTCAACAGCCAAAAATTTTTCACCTGAGGCAATTTGAAATTATCTTCAGTCTGAATACTCATGCCTGAACTCAAGATGTTCACTTGCTGAGTCCTCTTTGACCCGCTTGCAGTGATGAGTGAAGAAGCTATGTTGTTCTTTGATTTCACGAAGCGAAGGTCGGTAATCACACCCAAGTTGAGAAAGCTATCGATAATAGTGAGGTAAGGAGTTTCTTGATTCCCGGTTATTTCATCAGAATAGCTATATACTGTCGAATTGTCTCTCTGAGATCCTATTATGGAAGGAAAAAAGAATTAGCGACAGAAAGTTCAAAAAATCTGTTTGGTACCTATGAAAATCAAAGGAAAAGCTATTGGTGTAAGGGCAGTTCCCACCGACACAGTTCCGAGATATTTCAATGTCAGTTGGTCAGCGTTTTTTTTATCCGTTGTCATTTCTGTTGGCTTAGTGAGCGATATAAGAAAAAGTCCGCCTTTTTCCTCAATCTCACGATTTTCTAATGCCAAAAAATTGCCAGGAATAGTTGGTATCTCTGCAACCAAATCGAAGAATGAATCTGTTTGAACCGACGCTGCGGGTTCTCTTGTTCCCTGCAAGTAAAGACTTTAGAAATTAGTTTTCTTATCAACATAGAACACGAATTTACCTTATGCATTCTTGAGAGAATACTATTAGGCCTCCATCTTTCAGACATTCTATTTTATACACGGTGGCATCGTCATTAAAGGCGATCTTCCAGCATGGCTCCCTTACCAATTCTCCAGTTTGCCAGTTCAATTCATACACCTGAAAATGTTTTATCCGATTTCCATAATCTTCTTCATAAAGCACAGCAAGTAGCGAATTTTTGGTCTTGAAGGTGTGATTCGCTACGATACCAATGTCCTTGATTTTGTCATATTGAAATCTTATCTTAGGAGTCCTTTCGATGATAATATCTGAGTTTTGCAGCACTTTCAAGACAAACACAAGAAAGAGTCCACGAAAAGCGTACAAAGTGAAGTGAAGATAGACTGTCTGACCATCACTACGACAAATTTCCTGGGCTACTTTTATATCCATAGGGTCATTTAGCGAACTTCCAGCTACCACAAGCGTGTCATTGTGTTTTGTTACAATCTGCTTATCTTTGATGGTGACAAATCCATATTCTGAATTTGAGGCGAGCAGAAAGAGGAGTGAAGGACTGCTCTTTAGGTCTGTTTTTACTTCGCATATTTTGATAATTTTCGCGAATAATTCAATCTGAAAGTCGAGTTTGATTCCATCGGGATTCACTATGAAGAATTCGAGGATATTTGAACGAGAGATCAAGAGTCTTGGTTGTATTTTCTTATCCACCTCGACGTTGCACATGAGTGAATTTGAGACAGCATAGCTCTTATGAATAGAACTAATATAATTCCAAGACATCTTTCTATTATAGTGCCAAATTTCTACAAGTTAAAATTTAAACAAGATTGAATCCTTAAGGAAATTTTGTCTGTAAAATTATGAATCACCCTCTATTACCTATTGATATCAGTTTTTTTTTGTTTCTTTATTTGAAAACCAAATCATCCAATTAATTGTTAATAAATGTGCTTATTCCTCCGTTTTGGCTAGCGCTATATACTGAGATTGCAGTAATCTGTGACAAGTCAAATTGTAGATGGTTAGTGTCATGAATAATACAATACTATCTTCTCAAAATGATTTTTCTCCAATTGCCATTTGCTCAAGACTGGGCGTGGGATGATAGAGGCAGAGAGCTAAAGTGAAAGCAATTTTCAGGTTTAACTTGTAAAAACGATCTGTGGCTTGTTTTATATTCATACTGTGTGTTAGAGGAAAACTCTTCATTCTAGTTGATTCTCAAAAGAATTTGTGCATTTTTGTTCTCGAGGAATCGATTAGAAAAAGTTGCTTCTTGATATCGTTGATTATAAGCTGACGCCAATGTTTATTAACAAAAACTTATCATAATACATGCGCTCTATAATAATGGCTCAAATTAATACTCAAAACCCAAACCAAGACCTGAAAACAATGTCCACATAAATTCAAATCTAGACGACTCAGATTATGATGCATCGCAAGATAAGTTTCTTTGATCCACAAAAATCTTTCTTCAAACATGATCATAATATGAGCCTGTCCAATATTTCTAAGATAGCTTCGGTTAGAATATTTAATCGAACTAGGATTTACTCGAAAATCATATTACAAGAGGAAAAATAGAAATTTGAAAAATAGGAACAAAAACCATCTGGGAAAAAACCATCACTGTACGATCTAGAATATGTAGTGAAATCTTTACTTACTTTAGTATTCTGAGGAATTGGCATCTAAACTCTGCGAATTTAAATGAGCAAGTTCTGTTTACTCATTTTTTTTTTTTAGGTTCGAAGCAAAGGCCCATGATTTCTCTGCCTAAAATACAGATAGTACTTTTATTGTTGAGCAAATTAAAAAAAAAGGCTGTCAGAAGCAGTTTGCTCAATTTTCTTTCATGATCACACTTCTAACGTGCTCTTGATCCAGATCGTGACTTGAGAAAAATACTGTAATAATTAAAGTTATCTCTCAAATTCGGAAAATATCGAATGAGATCTAAACTGTTTCTACTGCAATTGGCTTTTCTCGCCGTGCTTTTCTGTGGTGCCGTGGTGGCTACAGAGTCCGCCTCAAATGGTGATAATGCCAAGGTTGACGATGATGATTTTATCCATCTACATATTATTCCACACACTCACAATGACGCTGGCTGGCTTTACACCGTGAATTCATACTATCGAGGCACAAATCCAAGAGGATGTGTGGAGTGCATCCTGAATAATGTCACTAAAGCGCTTCAAGTGAACCCTGACCGTAAATTTGTATACGTCGAGCAAGTATACTTCCAGGAATGGTGGGAAGAATTACCAGCGGAGACTCGTGAAACAGTGCTTAAGCTGATCAAAAATGGACAGCTGGAATTTTTGCTTGCTGGGTATGTCATGAATGATGAGGCTTGCTCTTACTATGATGATATCATCGAGCAGATGACTCTCGGACATCGATTCATCAAAACAACGTTCAACCATACAGTCCGCGAGGCATGGCACATCGATCCATTCGGACACTCAGCTGCCCAAGCCCGTCTGTTTAGCGAGATGGGATTTAACGCTTGGTTCTTTGAACGTATTGACTATCAAGATTTCGATAACCGCTTACGTTTCCGTGATTTGGAAACTGTCTGGAGACCCCAGAGCTATGATCCTAGCACCAATTTCATCTTCGCTCATGTCAACTACATGTCCTATTATCTAGCTCCATATAATTGGTGCATTGACATGTTGTGCTATCCTGAACCGAATCTCCCTGAGGTTGTTCGTAAAGCTCTGAAATATGTGAGTTGGGTCAAGAACCAAACCAACTTCTTCCGAACGAAGCATATTCTACATCACGTTGGAGGCGACTTTGAGTGGAGTGGAAATACTCCGAACCACTATGAAGGTCTTGAAACTTTGATCGATTTCATAAACTCTCATCCAAGCTTGGGAATTAAGGCCTATTTCTCAACGCCACGCAACTACTCGGAGTCTGTCTACCAAGAAACTTTGAAAAAAAATGTCACTTTTTCAGAGAAGACTGATGATTTCTTCCCTTATCAAGATGTGCCTCATGCCTATTGGACGGGTTACTTCACCAGCAAGGCGGATATGAAAGGTATGATCAGAGCAGCATCAAAGTACCTTCAAGGAGTTCGAAAAATATTGACTCAATTCCTCATTCAAAAGAATCTTACTTATTCAAATTTCGATAGCGGCGTGTATGAATTGGAACGAGCTTTGTCAATCCTTCAACACCACGACGCCGTGACTGGCACCGCAAAGCATTTGGTTGACGTTAATTATACTGAAATCCTCGAAGTTGGATACAATGGAGCGGACAACCTGCTGCTTCCATTACTCAAAAAGAGTTTCATCCAGAAATACCAAAAACAGGTTGGAGATTTCCAGCTTTGCAATCAGCCTCTGTCAAGATGCAACATAACTCAGGTGTTAGCTAAAGCAGGAAACTCAGTTGTGGCTTATATATATAACCCTTCTCAAATTACCACGAGAACTATAAGCTTGCAGGTACCAGCCACTCCTTTCATCATAAAGGATGAAACTGGCGCTGTTATTCCTCATGATGTATTTTGTGATGAGTCACGGCTCCCAATCAGTGATAAAAACAAAGCAATGATCAGAATCTATACCTCGATGTTGAAAATGCAACCTAAGCTCCTTTTGAAAAATCTTAAAATCCCTAAACAAAATGTGTTCTGTGAAGCATACTTTACAGCTGACCTTCCAACTAACAAGCTGAAGCTGTTCACTTTAGTACCATCTGCCTCAAGAGTTCCCCCATCCAAAAGCCTTCCTAATCTGAAAACTAACATTAAAAATAAAAAGAAGAAGGATGACCCGACCCAGATTATTGAACTGTTCAATGGAGAGAAATTGCTCATTGGATCAGACTCGAAAAGTTTTGTCTACATCACTGCTGAAAGCAAGAATCCATTTACACTTGATTACCGGTATTATGTGAGCTACTATGCCCCTAATGAACAGGTCAGCGGAGCATACATTTTCAGACCTGCTGAAAACTCCTCTCTTGAATATTCTAAAATTAAAGGAATCAGCGTTCAGAGGGGTGACCAAGTCATTGAGGTCAAAATTGAAAGAGAGTTAGTTATTACTAGACTCCGGTTCTACAAAAATCAACTCTCACAAACCATAGAAATCCAATCCTTCTTACTTTCAGTACCAATTGCAGACGGTCTCGGAAAGGAAATAACTTTGAATATCGAAAATACTGGAATAAGAAACAGAGGAGTGTTTTACACTGATGCAAATGGTCTCGAAATGCAAAAGCGAGTCTTGAACTACCGACCGACTTATCCTGTGGATATTCTAGAACCAGTTGCTGGAAACTACTATCCTATTAACTCTGCGATCTATATCGAAGATGCTGAGAATCAACAGCGAGTGACTCTGATGAACGATCGCTCGCAAGGAGGAAGTAGTTTGAAAGATGGAGCATTTGAAGTAATGTTGCATAGAAGAATCCTCCATGACGATAATCGAGGAGTCGATGAGCCATTAAATGAAACATTCCCGAATGGCGAAGGAATCACTGTTCTCACTAAGCACTGGCTTTTCTTCTCCAAAGGCCCTGAAAAGCAACGTCAGTTACAATATGACCTTGACACTGAAGCCATGTTGTACCTTGCCACCTTATCAGGCAATTCAGCTCTTAGACCTCAGAAGCCAGCAGCTCGAAGAAAAATCGGCACTAATGAAGTGAAGTTGTACGTGAGACCTTACGATGATCATCAACTCTTAGTAAGACTTCATAACGTTCGCGAGGATCAAAGTACGACGGTTTCTTTCTGGAGCAAAGAGAAAGGAGTATGCTATTCTCTTGAAGAGCTTTTGGGAGACTCCTATGACAAAGTGAAGGTAAGCCACGTCCAAGAGGTGACGCTAGACACCGTACAAGACAAGCAAGAAATGCTAAAAAATAAATTTAGCTGGGATCACAAATATCAGTACAATCAAACGGCCGATACCTATGAGTCAGTGCTGTTGAGACCATTAGAAGAAAGAGCATTCATCTTAACAATTTAAAACTTCTTTGAGAAAAAGGGTTCATAGAACTAAACCAGCATACCAAGTTCATCTATGAAAAAAAATTTGATTTAATAAGGCGAATATTTAGAGAATTTAATTCACAATGATTATCAGCCTCTCCATCAAAGTACAAAAGATCCATAAGTCATTACAATAATTTGAGAACAAAACTTAATTGAAAAATTACATCCGAAATATTTCAACCAATCATTAACAGTTAGGTTGGCGTATGGATAGATCTCTGCACAAATCGTCGCATATTTATAAAATCTGGACTTTATTCGAATATTTACTCATTTCAATTTCTTTTGGGAATGCAAAGAAACCTCAAATTAAAAATTGTTGGTCAATCAAGAATACTTAGCAGCCTGTGTTTTTGTTTAGTTATTTCTCTCCAAAAACTTTTGCGCTCTTTCATTTTGTCGCTAGCAGTAATTAATAACGAGTATGCGCAATTTTATGAAAACACGATACTTCTATCTTTGGGGGGGGGGGGGAAATATCTACAATTTTCTATTTCTTAAATAGTGTCTCATTTCATTTCCTTTTGCAGGAGTCATTTATCTGAAGAAGAAATGCCTGTAAAGTCCTCAACTAGTTTTCTACATTGAGAGCGTTGACTCAATCATCAAATGTCAAAGTGTTGTCTAAATTCTTGCATATATTCAGCGGAAGCCTGTTCGATACTCTTTAGCAATGATAGTCTGAGAATCTCTAAGCTAGGGTCATCCGCTGAGTTTTTTTCAGATACGGTATTCAAATTAAGTAAATCGGGAGAAATTCGAGCGTCGAAAACGAGATCAAGCTGGAAATATATTAAATTATTGAACAAACAATTCAATATCTCCGAGTTAAAAAAGCTGCTAAACAATGGATTCTCAAGTCAGTGAAGTGGGAAAGTTGGGCTCGGTTATCAACCAAATAACCAAAACAGAATTCTTTTTCGAACAGCTGAGTGCATCCTACCTCACAAAACATTTTGGTCCGAATTTTCTCCTCGAATGTTTAGGAGCATTTGAGATCGGTCTACTCTTCTTCCGACTCAAAAAGTTCTTCGCAGCTCCATCCAGACTGTATCATTCCGAAGCCCACGTCGATGAGAGACTCGAAGGGAACAAAGAACAGTTGAAAAACACGTTTTCTTACAAGCAAATGAAAGTCACAGCCACTCCCGAAGAAATTCAAGACCTGAAAAAACAGATTAAAGAACTCTTAGGGAAAATTCGAGATGCGAAGCCATTTTCCGGGTTCAACTATGGGTTCAAAGACCAGTTAAATCGAAGCGAAAAGCAATTCGGATTAATTCGAAAACTCCCCGCTGACATTGAAGAGGAGAATAAGATTGAATCTAAAAATTTTGCACCTTACAGAGTTGGTGAACTCCTCCATCTCATCAGACCCGTGGTTTATTGCTTCGCTCAGATTTTCTTTGGTCAAAAGTCTTACAAGCCATATTTCATTTCACTGGCTATTGATATAATCAGACTAATCCTACAATCTCGGTTAAAATTCACGAGTCTTTCCGACCTGCAAGAATTCAAGAAGAGAAATAAAGACATTATTATAAATTACTTGCTCAGAAATCCTGTCTATACTGAAATTGTTAGAAACAGAATACTTGACCCTCTTCTCGACAGACTATTTCCAAGGTTAACCTTTATCAAGAAAATCATCATATATATTATTGAGATTCGATCATCATTATCACTTTTGATGTAGTTTAAGAGTGCATGTTGTTATATTTCTAGAGACTGAAAAAACTCTTATTTGTCACAGTCTTGAATAGCTTCTTCGCTTCAGTCTTTTTCACTCATAAATCAACTGAAATGAACATCATCATACTCTTAGATTAATAGTTCATAACGGGACAAAATTTTCAAAGTTCATCAGTCAGTAGACCAAAAGATTTGAGAGTAGTTTCCTCTAGATATAACACTCCTTCCAATTGAGCCAGGTTCCTATTAAGTCAGAAAAATTTCGTACAAATTCAATTGTAATGGAATAGAAAATTCTGAGCTATCTACAATATGAAAACATTTTCTTTATATTGTAAATTTTTTAATATAACCTCAATTCATTTCTTCGTAAGGTGAAATATGGTAATTTTGAAAAATTTTGTTTGTAGAAGGTGCGTTTATTGTATACATTTCTTGATTCATGGGGTAAATGCAACTGATGATGTTTTTCGTAGTTATTTCAGGTTTTGTGACCCATCGATCGTGCAATTGAACAGCACCCGAAAAAGTGCTCTGCAAAAAAAAAGCGATAATCCCAAAGACCCCGCAGGACACTCCCCTGTTGAGTTCTCGCAAAATTTGTTAATATTTATGATCTCATGGAATTAGATGACATCCTACTTTTCGCATTTTCTAGGGGCATCTTTTCTTCCTTCCATCCAATGGCGTGCTCATAAATCAAAGTGTCATTGCCAATGTTTCAAACAAATTGAATTGTAACTGCGGAATTTGATTCTCTCCCAAAATTTATTGTTGTCAGGCAACAAAAAAGAGAGAAAAAATTAACGATTAACGACCCGTTAACTTTTCTTATTTATCTACAACTACGAAATTTTCATATATTTATATCAGTTATTAGCAAAATTAAAGACGCGCACAAACATCACAGGCACAAGTGAAATGTCTGAACTTCTCAACTCACAATCATGCAAGTCTTTAGCTCGCTATGATATTGTCAGTATGATAGGAAGAAGCTCTGGAAGCTGTGTTTACAAGATTCGGTGTCTAAAAACAGGGAAATTTGCTGCTTTGAAAGTCATCGAGAAAAGCACAGACTCTTTCGAAAAGACCAAGAGACGTCTCTCTAATGAAACAGATATTCATATGACCTTACAGCATCCAAACGTTCTGAGACTGTACAACCATTTTGAAGACAACGACAATTACTACCTCTTGCTCGAGCTTTGTGAACGTGGAGATCTCAGCAGTTATCTGAAGTCAACAGGTCCCCTTAGTGAAGACAAAATCAGGAAGATCGGCAGGGAGCTCGCCGAAGGTATTAGATATCTTCATAGTAACAGGGTGCTTCATAGGGATCTGAAGCTCTGTAATATTCTGATTGCTGACGATGGCGCTGTTAAAATTTGCGATTTTGGCCTTGCTGTGAAGCTTAAGGATGACTCAGAAGAACGTGAGACTTTGTGTGGGACACCTAACTATATCTCACCAGAGATAGTCAACAAGCACAGCTACAATCAAAAGGCCGACTGCTGGGCATTTGGATGCATTCTTTATGCTTTGGCCACTGGAAACCCTCCTTTCGAGGGAAGAACTGTCAAAGAAACTCTTCAGAAGATCCAGCAATTTAATTTTAAACTGCCTCAAAAACTTTCTCCACAATTCAAGGATTTGCTCCAAAGTTTGATTAGTCCTGACACCTCAAAAAGACTAGACTCAACAAAAATCTGCCAGCATCCATTTTTTCAAGCACCTTCAGCAGGCTCTGGAAATTTTCACAAACGCAGTGCAAGTACCAATATAATGATGGCCGAAAACTCTTCGATTGCTTTAAATCGCCGAGAAGTGTTGAAAGAGAGGTCACATAGGGCATCTGTGGATTACAGCTCTAGCCAAAAAGAAAACACATATCTCGATAGATGTCACCTGGATAATTGCAGACAGCCTACATCTGAAGAGTTTGTGAAGATGAATAATGGCAAGCAACAAAATATAGAAATAGCAGCTGAAGAAAGCAGCTGCAAACCCAATTCTTCAAGCACTCTCCACAGAAGAAGAGTTTCATCTATTGTCACTTCGGAAATTGCTAAATCTCACTTGCCTCCAAGACATGAATCCGGTATCCCTCAACCAAACTTTGCGCAATGTAAATCAGCGTTCCAATCGCAAGCCCCAACGCCAAAAATTTTAAAACAAGTCTCGAGAGAACTTGATCAAACTTCTATCACTCAAAGCTTTCACTCTAATGACATCCCATCTTCTATGTACTCACGAATTGAGCCTGACGCTTTTGATTTTACTCAAAGAATCCTCGAAGCAACATTAGATCAAACTTCTCATCCAAGTTGCTCTGAATTCGAAGCGACTTCTAGATTTGGTCACGAGAGCTTTAATGCAGATGAAGTTGAGATGACTCGCAACCACATTTCCCATCATTCAAGAAATGTTTCTATAGAGAGCAATCTGTTTGGGCTTAGATCAGCATCTCAAAATAGGACAGAAAATAATAAAAGACCTGATTCGAAGTACAAGTATGGAGAGACGAAGACTCAAAAAACACCGTTGATGCCACTGACAACGGATGGTCTAAAGCCGATGAAATTGTCTCCTCCTAATGCAGTAATCCAGATTGACTCTAATGGGTGGCTTTTACTCGAATTGACGAAGCAGAAAAGAATAATGAAGATTAGTCCTAACGGACATGAAATATGTTGGGTAAGACCTGGAGGAAGACTCGATAGAAGCTACAACATAAAGTGCTTACCTGAAAAATATGCGAAATTTTATGTCTACGCAAAAGAGATTTGCGATACAATCCGCAATAGGTTGCAACGATCAAATAATACCACCGGCATTAGAGCTGAAGCCAATTAAGGAACTCAAAGTTGTCATTTTAGATAATGTTATGGTATGACACGAACAGCAACCAAAAAGGAAAATATTTATTCAAGAACTTGGATGATAATAATTTTCAAGTCCATTAACAAGATTAATTATGATTTCCTACTAATTCTAATTCTATGTATACACAGCTAATAAAATATTTCTATTCACTATTTATGCATTGGTATTACATAATGTACGTTTTTTTGATTTAATATTAATCACATTTTGGTTGCTTGATGTAGATAAAATAACGTCTTTCACACTTGAATGCGTGTCTCTGGGTTCGATCTATTATGAGCAGGCTGCCGTTAATCATTAGGCAGAGGAAGGAGTCAAATTCAATAGTTGGACACTCATCAGCATGACTAATTTATTTATAAGTATTGTGTAGGCTAGGAATATTCATATCGTGAATTGGTGAGGAATGCAATCTGACTTGAAAATTTATTTGTAGAGCCTACTTAAAACCAGAATTACTCCATAATTTCTTTTGAAAAAAAACTGAAAATCTCCCAAAACAATTGTTTAACCACGAATAATGAGCTTCACACATGCAAAATTTATTGTAGCTCGTAGTCATCAAGTGGATAACACAGCTATGGGTTAATAAATGAGAATCGTACCGAATGTCATTTCAACAGTAGAATTGCGATGAAAATAATATTAGTGATGTCATAAAATTTAGATTTTCAGAACGAGTCTTAAAATTGGGTAAAATGAGTTTTACCTGAAAATCCCTCTCTTAAACACAACGCAATTTCATGGGTCCGATCAATGAATGCGTAAGCCAATCGTAGGTTTCTGATAAGTTTCCGTCTTCATTAAAACTACCAGTGTGACATCTCAAGTGAAAGATCCTCTTTAGCCCTCTGAAATACAGTCACGAAATGCTCCGACTCCTACAGGCCAAGAAGCCAAGAAGACATTATTTTGGAAAGTTTGAATTAAACACTGAGAATTTCAAAGCGAGAAAATAAAAAGGGAAAGATCCAAAATTCAGTTCGTTGATTATCGTTGTTAATCGACAATACTTCATCAAAGAATTTCTATTCGAATCTAACAATAAAATAAATAAAGAGTTTAAAAAACAATAAAACGATATCTAAATGAAGTGGAATGAAAGTAAATATGGCAGATGATGAGTTTACTAAGTTAACCTTTTAAGAAATTCTGATGAAGGATTCACTTCTCAAAAAGTCAAGCCCTCCAAAGAAAATCAAAGGCGGTGTAGAATTCGAACTCGCTCCACAATGGGAAAGTAATTCCGCAGAGGATGCAAAAGAGGATACCGAAGCTTCTTCTCTGTTTAGCAGAGCACCCCAACCAAAGGTACTTTTTCTTGTTTTCGGGCTCATTGGCATGGTAATATAATTCGTATTGAAGAATCCCGGATGTCTTCGAAGGTTTTTCTGCTGTGCAGGAGATGATCCAAAAGCAATTCGAACAATAAATCTCAACGGAAAGAAAAATTCGAGAACAAGATACCCGAACATAGTCAAAAATACCAAATATAATATCATCACATTTGTTCCCATTGTACTCTACGACCAATTCAAATTTTTCTTTAATTTCTTCTATCTGATGATTGCTGCCTCTCAGTTCTTTGAACCTCTGAAAGTTGGTATGAATGCAACAGAAAAACTGCAATGTTAAAACACATATTTTAGGATTTCTGTTCACATACGTTGGTCCGCTGGTCTTGGTGTTGGCATTGACGATGATTAAAGAAGCCGTTGATGATTTGGTTCGTTTAAGCAGAGATAATGAGGCAAATTCAACTCAATACTCGTAAAATCTGATATATTTGGGCGAGTCTAAAGCGGCTAATCATTTCTTCTCATAACAAGTGTCATTGGCCCTGATAATAAAATAAGAAAGAAGAAGAGCGGAAATTTAAAAGTTGGTGACATTATAAGGATCAATGCAAATCAAAGAGTCCCTGCTGATTGTGTGCTGCTTTATTCATCGTAAGGATCACGAAGCCATTCTTATTCGTTAATAACTAGCTAATTCGTATCTAGTGAGACTGTGTTTTTAAAGACAGATCAAATGGACGGAGAAACAGATTGGAAACTGAGACGATCAATTAGGTGCACGCAGAAGCATTTCGAAAAGAGCATGACAATCTCTAATCTCGAAGGACAGATCCGGTTCCCTCCTCCTCATGAGAACATTTATAATTTTGAGGGAGTTTTTGAAGGATTTGATTCAGTAGCTAATGAGAACGCTAATGAATTTCTTACCCTTGAAAACACATTGTGGGCTAATACTGCTGTTGCCTCTGGATTCGTGATAGCCGCTATCTTATATACAGGAAAAGAAACGAGAATGGCATTAAATTCCAGAAGTGCTCGATCGAAGATTGGTAAAACAGACCTGGAGCTGAACAAAATTTCGAAAATGCTGTTTATGTTCATGGTTATTTTGTCCGCTGTGCTGGTTATTTTGAAAGGATTTCAAGGAGCATTCTACCTTGACTTTTTCAAATACGTTCTATTAATGTCAAGTATCATCCCAATCAGCTTGAGAGTGAACCTGGATTTTGCAAAGGCAGTATTCTCGTACAAAATTAGCAAGGACGATCATATTCCAGGAGCTCTAGCTAGAAATAGCAACATCCCTGAGGAACTTGGTCGTATTTCATACCTTCTGACTGATAAGACAGGCACTTTAACAAAAAATGAGATGCACTTTAAAAGATTAGTTTTGGAACATACTCAATTTGAAGAGGAACACAAGGCTCTTCTTCTCAAAATCCTTCAAAAACAGTGTGAGAAAGCTTCTGGTCCGATGAGAGATGTGGAAGCCAAATATAATGAAATGGTTCAGAAAGAGGGAACCAAGAATGTGCGGACTGTCAAAATTCGAAGAGATAAAGATCTTATTTTACGAGATTTGATAACTGCTCTGGCAATTTGCCATAATGTGACACCACTAATTGAGAATGGAGTCAAAATTTTCCACGCATCCAGTCCTGACGAGATTGCGCTGGTAAAATTTGCTGGAGAAATCAATTTTAAGCTGTTAGAACGTGATTCTGCAGAAATGAAGATAGAAAATGCTGCTGGACGCCAAGAGACTTATAAGATCTTGGCTATTTTCCCTTTCACTAGTGAGAGCAAACGAATGGGAATTCTGGTACGGCATACCGAATCTAATCGAATTGTCTTCTTCCTGAAAGGAGCGGACTCTGCGATTTATCCTAGGGTTAAGGAAGTTTATCGTTCTCTCGTGATGGATGAATGCGAAGTACTCGCTCGCACTGGGCTAAGAACATTGGTGATAGCTGCGAGATACATTCCAGAAGCCGAATATGAAGAGTGGAAAAAAATTTGGGACCAAGCGAATATGAGCCTCAGCGACCGAAATAATCTCATTCGACAAGCTGGTGACATATTAGAACAGGATTTAGATTTTCTTGGAATCACTGGAGTCGAGGATAAATTGCAAGATGATATAAATGATGCTTTAGAGTCTGTTCGTAATGCTGGGATTAAAGTATGGATGCTAACAGGTGACAAGGTTGAAACCGCAAAATGTGTCGCCGTGGCATGCGGGTTGAAGGCACTGAGTCATCAGATCTTTGAGATCAAAGAAAATACAGATGATCTCTCTCTCATGAATCAAATCAATGAATTCAGCAATAAAAATAACACGATCTTGCTGATTGACGGTGTGTCATTGGGAAGGATACTCGAACATCATTCAGAGTTATTTTTCCGCAATGCTACTCAGGCTCCTGCGGTTATTTGCTGTAGATGCATGCCAACACAGAAAGCTCTAATAACTGAAATGATAAAGAAATTTTCTGATGGCAGAGTTGCTGGTATTGGAGACGGAGGCAATGATGTTGGTATGATCCAGGCTGCTGACGTAGGGATCGGGATCGTTGGCAAAGAAGGAAAGCAAGCTTCATTAGCAAGTGACTTTTCAATTAACCAATTCAGTCATATCAAGCCTCTTATTCTTTGGCATGGAAGATTATACTATAAAAACTCATCAAAGCTGAGCCAGTTCGTCATCCATAGAGGCCTGATAATATCCTTTATTCAGGCTCTGTTTATAAGTACTTTCTACTTCGTCACAATTCCGATCTACAATGGATGGCTTATGATCGGATATTCAACGATCTATACGATGTTTCCGGTTTTGTGCTTGGTAAGAAATTCCATCACTCAAGAGTTCATTCCCTATGTTTTTAGGTTTTCGATGAAGATGTATCCAAAGAGAAAGCACTGCAGTTCCCAATCTTGTATAAGACACTTCAGAAAAATCGTGAGCTAAACGTGAAAACATTTTTAATTTGGTTATGGAAGAGCATATTCCAGGTAGTTTCGGATTTAATTGGTCATTCTAACGCTGATTCTATCAAAGGCTGCTGTTATTATTTTACTGTCTCTCACCTTGTTCGAAAAATCGTTTATTGAGATCGTGACGATAACATTCTCTGCACTCATTGTCTCAGAACTTTTAAATATCTATACTGAAGTATGATCCCAGCTTCCATTTTATTTAATCTAAAAACGCTTATTTTTGTATTAGGTTCACATAGTCCATAGAGTGATGGTGCTCTCTCAGGTTTTGACTTTTCTGGCATATTTACTAAGCATTATCTTCTTGGGACAATATATCAACGTGCATTCGATTGATCTGGAATTCGTGAAGAATGTGTCGATAATAGTTGCAGTGAGCTGGCTGCCAGTTCATCTTATGCAAGTTTTAGCGAGATGGTTGAATCCAACAGATTACCAGAAGGTCATGAGAACTATCTGATTTGCTGCTTCATGTGTCAATCATTCATTCATTACTTTGTTGTTGTTTATTAGTTTTTAGAATTCACTATCGTGTAAAGTGAAGAATCGATGAGATGATTGTGTTGTGTTCCGTAAAAGATCAAACGAACAAACTCAAATCGATTTTTTTGGGAGACTCCATATTCGAAATAATTCTACCAATAGCCTACAAGATATTTCGGATATCTATTTTGGTGCTATTATTATTTTTTTACTTTTCGATCAACTTATGCTATTTTTTCCTCTCTCCCTCTCTCTTTTAGAAAAACCAAAATAGCTTCTTCTGAGATCTATCCACCTTGAAGAAATCAATACAGATGAAGTTTACAAATGTAATTATTTGGCAAATGATAGCCAAATTGATGACGAACTAAGAAATGAAGCAAATATTCTGTCTAAATCAAAAGCAAGATGCTTAATACTTTTTGCTGTTGCAAACCGAACTCATTTCTTGGCAGATCCCTTGCCTTTCTTGCCCTTACTCTCTGCTGGAGTTGGCTCCTTCCTCTTGACAACAACTGGCTTTCCGAAAAAGGATTCTATTCTTGATTGATGCCCTTTTGTATCAACACTCTTTGTTAAAAGAAAATATCACGACGCAATTCTCTAAGAACTCTTACCTTCATTTTATTGACTGCATTATCAACTCTTGTATCAGAAAAACCTTTTTCTTCAACTAAAAATTGCTTAAGAGCGTCTTGATCAGGTTTAGTCCATTTAATCTAGAGGAGGCTCAAGGTTACGCATAGCTTCTTGAAATAAAATACCTCTAATGTGTCAACTTCCTTTATGACTTTTGGATTGGTGAATAGTTCCCTTGCATCCTCGTATAAGAAAGGTTCAGGAATTACAAATTTCTTCTTTCTTTTTGGATCGTCGTTATCTTTCTTTAGTCTTTCTAAAACTTTCTCGATTTTTCCATGCTCCTTGATGAGTTTAAAAGCGGTAACTGGGCCCACACCTATTATTATTGAGGCTCATTGAGAAAATTGAATAAGTGGCAGCATTACCATCAACAGTTTCAGTGTAATCACAGCCACAGAGAATGCAAAGATCAACAAATTCTTCGTAGCTCATATCAAACCCTTTTATCATTTCTTCATAGCTTATCTCATGAATGGGTTCTTTTTTATTGTTGAAACCTCGGAGGAGGTAGGTAGTTCCTTTTCAAGCGGAACAAAATTAATTCTCTGCTGAAGAGTCAGAAAATTTTACTGAAAGTCAAAGCATCCATATCTTCGGTTGCCGTTGCATAAGCTTTGCCAGCTCTAACGAGCTCTGCACATTGAGCTTCAGCTTCACAAGGAGCCTAGCAAACCAATTCAGTTCTTCTACAACATTTTTGCGCTCTTGAAATACCTCGATAACTGGAACTCCGAGTAGACGCAACATTTTTTTAGCATCTTCAATCATGGTTTTTGTAACCAAGGTTGATCTAACTTTCTGTTTAAGCGCTTCTTCTAGATCTCCAACTTCCTTCGCTTCTTCAAACTTGTCCTTCGCTTCTTCTTTCGCTTTCTTTCTTCTAGCAAGCTAAATACGGAAATATTAGCATACTGTTTTGTAATGAATGGTTTTAGGTACCTCACCGCTTTTCAGCATTGGCGGCTTTCCATCGAAAACCCAAATAGGTTTAATTCCGTTTTCCATGAACATGATAGTTCTATTCATCAACCCAACCAAATGCCTATATTTCGGTTTTGTTAATAGTTACTTAGTGTCAAAAAGTAGATGAACGTACCCAGTTTTGTTTCCATCTTTATCGGTCAGTTCTGTCAGACCACTAGCTTGATTATATCCTTGAGTTGCGATGATAAATTGATAAATAGACTGTCGATGAGATGAGACATTTTCGATGAGCTTTTCATTGAAAAAAGAATGTTGCTTACCATAGACGCGTCACAAGCAACCACTTTGCCTGCGAAGATGTCAAGCTGAACGGTTCGAATAGCATCTGGTGCTTTTTCTCGAATCAGGTCCATCAATTTGTAGATTCCCATGAGTGGCTATGTACACTTTGCTGTTTGATCTATTGAAATTTCAAAAATCTTTACTCAGGACCTTTTTATATTGCGATGTTATAACTTCGCGGGCTTTTCAAACAGAAACAGCTGCCCTCCAAATTCGATCTTTAATATAGGCGGTATATTGTGTTTGAATATTTGATTTATCGAGATCTCATTAGGTTTGGTCTCATTCAGATTGGACCCTTTTCTGCACTAATATTGTAAAACTCCCATAGATATGTACAAAAGATTAGATGCAGAATGCATTTTTTTCTTCTTATCTTGAATTTCTTTCATATGGAAAACTTGCTTAACTATGTCGAAATTATTCTGAAATATCTATATATATATTCTTGATATGTTTCTGCAACCAATAGTAATTATCGGTACTTCTATGGAAAGTTAAAGAGAAATTTTCTCATTGAAATATTATTGAGGAATAATATGCCAAAACAAGGGTAAGAAGGGGTGAGTATTCCAAACTCTTTGCAAGTTGAAAAATTATTTGAAAAAATCGTATAATTTGTGCAGTGAATCTATATCAAAATATAGATTTGAAGTTCACATCTAATAATTGATAAATTGACCACAAAGTATATCGAATTTAACTATGTGAGTTGTGAGTTACATTTTCGTTCTTTAAAAGAATGTCAAGCTTGCTCTTTATGTGGCAGTTTGACTTCGTTTCTATATATGATATCGATTCCTCTTGATCTGTGAATTTATTATCACTTGAGAGAAAAAATTAAATTATATCTAAGAGAAGTTAACATTGGCCTCTTAAATTGAGCTTTATAAGTTCCAAAAAAGTGTGCCTCAGAAGTTTGAGCAATTAGTTTAGCCCGTCAATAAAACTATGAATAATCTAAGTTTGCTACTGAATGACTCTTGGGAAATACTTTACATAGCGGTGTTAAAAAATTTATGTTTCTGTTGCCGAAATAAATTTTGCAACAATATTGTAAGAAATAATGTCGCAAATACTTGAGAAATTATATTTGGGAGGTTACGGAGAGGCTCGTAGTCTTTCCAAGCTCAGAAAATGGGGAGTTACTCATGTCGTAGCAGTTGCTGCTGAGGCTGGACCATGCTTTCCAGGATCATTCTCCTATATTCACGTAAAAGCCTATGATTTTGCAGAATTCAACTTGGCCCTCTACTTCGATCAAGTTGCCGATTTCATTAACAATGCTATTGAAGTCGAAAATGGTATTGTATTTGTACACTGTCAAATGGGAATATCTCGAAGCTCTACATGTGTCATCGCCTATCTCATGAAATATAATGGGATGGATTTCTATCGAGCAAAACAATTTGTGGCCACCAAAAGATCAGTTATCTGCCCAAATCCTGGCTTTCAGCGGCAGCTTATAATGTACGAAAAATTGCTTCGTCCTCCCAAATCTGAAAAGAACTTAGCAGACACTGTATTACCTACTGCAACGACTAAAGTTACCAAATCCCAAATTGAGACAAAGAATAGCAATGTAAACGATAAACTTGAAGAAGAGAAACAATTACTAAACAAGATCCCCCTTAAAACCCTTAAACCTGCGAAATCAGTTGATAAGACTGTCTATCAAAAAAGCACAATCAAACTAATTCCAAAAAAATTGGATGCAAATTTTATGAACAAGCCCATGCTTCTCCAAGGGATCGGGTTGAAACGTAATATGGAGTAAGCCACGTATATCATTTAGATTGATTCAAGCCCCAATGAATATGAAAATCTCGAATCTGCTGACTCGATAGAGTACTTAGGTATTCCCTCTAAGTGAAATATCATCGTCAATTTATTGGTTATCTTAAAGTTAGGTTTTACGTGGTTCAGAATATACGTTTCCATTTTACTCACTTCATCTGAATCAAAATCATATTCTCCTTGAAATAGGTCTCTAAACGGTAATTTAAATAAGTTCTCCTTGATATTTGGTTTGATACATACTCTGATATGATATGTGTGAGCGGCCGTTTTTTGAAATCGTATATAAAATAGTCATCCAGAGCAAAAAACAATGTTCGTTTCATTCGTTGCAGCTCATGGAACACATCTCTATCAAAATAATTCTACCTAATCAACGAAAGGTAGAAGTATAGATACTTGGAAGCTGTAAACCATATCTTTAGTGTAACTTTCTATCAACTTCTTCAAGCTGTATTTAAGTCTCCAAGATTGAAGATCATTCTAAAATAGCAAATAGTGTTATCACTATCAATCTATTTTCTTCTTACTGCTTTTCGGAGTCTCTCAAGTATCAACCAACAATGTAACATCATCAAGGAGTACTTGGTTATCACCATCACACTGTTTGAACAAACTCATCCAGCAAAAAAGAAATTAAACTTAGTATGAGAAACAAGATTGCGATTACGATCATTAAATTCTTTTGAGAAGACGTACAGTTCAATTTCTTGCATAACTCCAAGGGCATAGGGTCTAACAAAGAAACATATGGTTAGATGAGGGTTCCAGTCATGATAGCCTACTTCCTGTAAAAGTGGAGAGGATTAACAATGAATTCTTCATTCACATTATATTCCAGTGCTTCCTTGCTCTTAGCATCGAAAATAAATCAAATTTTCATTCGCGCTATTTACCTTGGGTTTCTGAACGAATTTGCTAAATTCTTTCTTCAAGTCGAGAGTTTCAGGATTACTTGCTTCTTCAGATGTAGAAAAATTGTATTTGAAACTGCCTCCCTGAAGCCAAAAACTGCATTTATTAGGTACTGTTTTCGATCCCAAGCAAGTTGCTGATTCAATTCCACGAGAAATTAACCGACTATAGGTCTTAAGGCTTTTGTTCAAAAGCATTCCTTCAATAATTTTAGTTTTTTATTTTAAACGAAATTCTGGGTTAGCATTGATTTGCTGATGGCATCTTTGGTTTTTCGTAGAAAAATCAAATCCAAGAAAGAGAACCAGAAGTTTTGACCAATAGTAAGGCAACAGTTGTCAAATTCATTATAGATCATGAGCGATCTAAATTGGTAGTTTTCAGTCTAACCATTGCCACTCAACTCAACTCAGTCGGTTTTGCTAGGTCTTCATTCAATGAGCTATTGATAGTGTTGAAAGCTATCCTACTAAAATTGTAGTCTCAAAACTCCAATAAAATCCTTAAAAAGCAGCTTGTGTTATTGAATCCATTTCTTCTTTTATTGATCGATGATGAAAAATATTGAGAAAATTTGAAGTTCAATTTAGAGAATGCTTTTTTGATCGAATTCCAAAATTAATCAAAGGAAAACTTTGTTGATCAAACTGCTACTCACGAAAAAAATAATAGAAATTTGTGGGGTTAATATTTTCGCATAGTAACTTTCTCTGCATTTCGGAACACTTTACAATGTTATTGGATGCTAATAGAATGTGGATCATGAACTGGTTCGTTGCTTGGGTTTCTATTTCACTCTTATTTTATCGATTATCGATTAAGGGGCATCCTAAGCAGTTATTTCTTGAAGCCTCAAGTTTTGCAAACCTTCCACTAGCCCTAAAGGGAATCAAAATATCGTCCTCCCTGTTTTTTTCAAATAGATGCTTAACAACTGACAAATCAGGAGTTTTAGACAAAATCACGACTCAGAATTTTATTTATTATTTCTATATATTTAAGCATATCCTTAATATAAAAAACAATTTTCTTTGCAAACATAGACAGACCAATAATGATACCAAAGGTATTGGATCCTGTTACCAGATCGCATGTCCATGACCACAAAATCACTGAGCATAATCATCATAATCATCATGTGGGTGTAAATTCTCAGGCTCTTCTGAATTGCCATATAAAATTCTAATTTTCTAAGTTTCGGGAGGAGAAAGACACTTTTGGACTGATTAAAGTCCCAGCTGATAGATACTGGGGTGCACAGACTCAACGCTCTATTGAAAATTTTAATATTGCACGAGACTCTGACAGAATGCCTCTTCCAATTATCAGAGCCCTAGGAATTCTCAAGAAATCTGCAGCAAAGGTATATATATTTTTGCTTCTGTTGAAAGCACTAAAATTTATTGAAGGTCAACTTGAACAACGGTCTAAAGAAGGAAATTGCCGAAGCAATTATTAAAGCAGCAGATGAAGTTATCATCGGAAAGCTGGATGATCATTTTCCATTGGTCGTATGGCAAACAGGGTCTGGCACTCAAACTAATATGAATGCTAATGAAGTCATCGCGAACCGAGCATCTGAAATTCTTACTGGCAAAATTGAAGAGAAGACTGTCCATCCCAACGATCACGTGAATATGGGACAGTCCTCTAATGACACATTTCCAACAGTCATGCATATCGCTGCTGTTACTGAAGTTCATGATAGGCTACTTCCTGGATTGGAGATCCTCGCAAAAGCACTTGAGCACAAGACTGAAGAATTCAAAGATATTATTAAAATCGGACGCACTCATACCCAGGATGCGACTCCTATTACCCTCGGACAAGAATTCAGTGGTTATGCTACACAAATCAGAAATGATATTAAAAGAGTGAAACAAAAATTACCCGAGATTAGTGAACTTGCTCAAGGAGGTACTGCAGTAGGGACCGGCCTGAATCAATATATTGTATAAACCCATTTTTCAAGAGGATGTTGTTAATTTTAACACTAAAAACCTAAAAAATACTTAGGGATTTGCTGAGGAAATCGCAGAAGAAATTTCTAAAGAGACAGGTTACTCCTTCACAACAGCTCCTAATAAATTCGAAGCTCTTGCCTGTAATGATGCACTTGTGGAGTTCAGTGGAACACTAAATACAATAGCTGTCTCCCTAATGAAAGTACGGAAAATGAGTTTGTGACAGATTGATAATTGATTGTATGTAGATAGCGAATGATATACGATTCCTCGGATCTGGCCCAAGAAGTGGTTTAGGAGAACTGCTGCTCCCCGAAAACGAACCAGGATCTTCCATTATGCCTGGAAAAGTGAATCCAACTCAATGCGAATCGCTCACTATGATTGCTTGTCAGGTTTGGAATTTAATTCCAAGTCTTTGTTTACTAATTTTATCCAATCGACTCCTTGAAGGTGATGGGTAATCATGTCGCCGTTACCGTTGGTGGGTCAAACGGCCATTTCGAGTTGAACGTCTTTCGGCCGATGATTATTCGAAATGTGCTTCATAGTATCCGTTTGATTGGAGAGGGATGCGTATCATTTACCAAGTAAAAAAAAGAGAGCACCAGGAGATATTTGATAATTTGCTAGAAATTGTGTTGTTGGAATTAAACCTGCAAAAGATCGGATCAAAGAACTTTTAGACAAATCTTTGATGCTTGTTACGGCGTTAAACCCTCATATTGGGTACGATAACGCTGCCAAAATCGCCAAACACGCGCATCATAAAGGCTTAACTTTGAAAGAATCAGCTCTTGAACTTGGATTACTTACAGAAGAGCAATTTGATAAATGGGTAAAGCCTGAGCAAATGCTTGGCCCTACTCCTAAAAAAATGCATATTTGAACTTCTGAAAAATATATCTAAATTTTCATATGATGTGATCAGAAAAAAATTTGATTTTGTCGAACCAAATTCTCCTAAAGGTCCTTCCTGAAAATCAGCTTGGATTAACTACTTGAATTGCTCTAATTTAAGAACCATTAAAAAAGCACCATCGCTTACATTTTCATGATGCTAATTCTTAACTGACAAGGAGCAATTTGAATAGCTCTCCGATTATGAATAAAATAAAAATAAAAATCATTGCTCATGTATCTTTTCAGCGGGTATGTCTTATTAGATCGGACTTTATGAAAAACCCAATTGTCATGATATAAAATTTTAGATATTTTGATTTTGAATTATTCGACGTACTTTCATTTTGAAATTCAATTTGGATAATAATATTTTCATTTTCAAAATTAAAATTCGGGATTAGAGTCTCAAATGCTAAATAATGAATGATGGCTTGTTTCGAGAGAAATTTAGATAAAAAGGCTGAGAAAATTTCAAATTTATCAGACGAGTTTTGGTAATGTCTTGGGAAAATATGTTTCAAACTTCCTTCCTTCATGAAAGCTCGAGTACTGGTAAATTTGCGAGAAAGCATAAATATTTCGAGTACACAATTGATGTAAGTTTTGCACCAACTTCTCATGGTAATGGACTTTATATTCAAATTTTTATTTTGATAATGGATTTTTTTTATATCGTAAAGGGAAATTCATTATTTTGAAAATAAATAAACTTTCCAAAATGTGATTCATCCTTATCATCAGGTTTCAATCTTTCCTTCTACGTATCGGTATGACAAGAACTGTATCATTAATCACAAATAATATATATATAAATGTGTCAATTCAGGACTTGATAGACACAAACCAACTAACTGTAATCATCTGATATTTGATCAGCACTCGGAAACAACTACATAATTGAAATATCATGAGACAGAAAAAATCGACCCCCCAAAAAAAAAAGTAAAAGAGAGTAAATTCCCATATTACATATAATTTCGAAAATCTCATCCGTTCTTCAGAATAGATAGATACACATAGTATATTTTAGAACTAAATCCTAATTACTTATGAAATTAAATACCACTTAGATACATATTGTTTAGTAAAATGTTTTATTTTCATTAACAAATAAATACTGATAAATAGTTTAGATCACTGAAGGATGCCTCACTTTCAATATGCAAGAGACCTCAATGCACTGATTACAAATGCTGAATTCTGGGAAAACATTTCGCGACCATTTCTATATGTGCACTTTCTCTTTTATAATAAAATCAGTAATAGATATACTTGCCGCTTGTAAATCTCTTCATTGTTTATGGAAACACATTCATTTGGTCTCTTCAAAAATTTTGGAATTGCAATCGAACTCCCTTACAGATTTTCAAACAATTCCACACAAGTTAAAGGTAAGAAATAAAATATTATGACAAGACTTAAACTAGATCGAAATGTTTATTCCTCTTGCTCATTTCCTCACATATTTATTTCCAGACTTTTACTGTATGATCTCGGCTGCAACTTACAAGAATACCGTGATTTTCGATACAGACTAAATCATTAATTGTATCTTTGTGTCCAGCGTGGATGGGAATGTTCTTTTCATAACCTTCTGCATTACCATTTTTAAACTGGTATTCTGAAAAGCCTCGATCAGGAGAGCTCCCTCCTTTAAATGGTGAACCACCTCCTGGTTCGATCTCATTTCCAACGAGCTCTTTAATCATTGTCGTTGACTTGGTCGAGGTTCGGTAAGTTCGTTTTTTGAAATCTACGTTGCTGATATGATAAAAACTGCTTGAAGAAAGGTTCCAATATCGAATATTCATGTCATTACCGCCTGACACAATAAAATTATCTGCATCACGAGAGATTGTTTGTGAGCTGAGATCTCCAGAAGAAATTATTGGGAAAGAAAGTATCTTATTCGCGTAGTTAAACTTGTTGTGGGTGCCAGTAGGCTGTGTGTACAAATTCGAATTAGAGATAAAATACTTGGATTTGACATCCGAGTATGAGGTAATAAAACTCGCTATAGATGTGCGATTGCAGAGTTGACCATAGCGCATGCGTTCTGAGAACAGCGTGCTAATATTACGAGATCCTAGATTATTCGTCACTTCTTTGATGTATAGAGGAGTAATCTCTGAAGAAAAGCTCAGCGGCAATGTGGTGAAGTAAATTTCAGGATTGTAGTATTCTTGATTCGAACTCAAAAGGTCATAAACGCCAATCTCGTGATTATCTGAGCCAAAAGATAGTGCAACCATTTTCTTCATACTGGGGAAGTATTTTGTTGGGATCTGAATATAATTGGCCATGGACAAAATTGGAACGTCTTTGTTAGGTTGATAAATGCTTGAAACGATGTTTCCCCGAATGTCATAGACTGAAACAAATCCGCTGTATGTTCCTACCAAAAGACAACTACGCAATTTTATGAATAGGTGTTACGGAAAGATAATTGTATTACTGATTGTAAGCTGAAGCGAGAAGAGAAGAAACTATTCCAGTTTCCTTCTTCATAGAATGTCTCATAGCCGGTGATTTAGATGTAAGATCTTCGATTCCAAGGTCCCCCGAATGAGTTACATAGATAAAGCATTTGTTCTTAGTTTGGTTATCAACGATGAGAGGTTGAATTGCTTTAACTTCTCCTTTAACATTGACCTGCCGTAGTAACGTTGCTTTCTTGGCTAAACCACAATCAATCTTATCGAAGAGAAAATTCGAAGAGTTAGTTGTCGATCATACTTGATGATTCACCTTATAAACTTCGATGATCCCATTGTCACCTCCTGCGACCAGTAAATCATTATCAATAAACTTCAGCGCTTTGATTTTAGGAGCGTCCTTTCCATCAAAGAAATTGAAAGTTAGCACTGAACCTGATGAAAAATCCCTAGATTCCGATTACATAAGGTATAGATAGAATGGTTATAAAATTTACCTTTCGAGTCTTGTGATTTCAAAAACTTTGATGGTTCCATCACTTGAGCCACTGGCGAAAAGCTGTCCATTAGGTGCTGCGTCCAGGCAATTCACAGAATCACTGTGCTCATAGATAGTGGTCAGCAAAAATCCATTTGGCTTCCAACCTTTCATGATAGCTGTCTTTTCAGATCTCTGAGTCCATAGAAAAAGAATACTAAGATTTTTTTACAAAATGAGAGTGTTTGTTACCAGATAGCTCACTGGTCTTGCTTCCTTTTGATGATTGAGCTGCTTGACTTTTGTAAAAACAGAATTAGCATATGTATTCATGGTCTGCAAATTCCAAGCGTAACCTACTCCAGTCGTTCCAGCTCGACTTACAAGACGAATCAATTCAGAGGCCACTTTCTCTTGGAAGTGTTTGAAAGTTTTGAGACACATATTTGAATCGAGGTTCTCCAACTTATTATCATCTCCGATCTTAACCTCTTCGACTCTTGAAGAATCAATGGATGCATCATCCATTTTCAGGCTGAGCGTATCCGAATTTTGAATATCAAATAAACGTCGTGCATAAGCTTTTCTATAGAATTCTTTTATTATTGAATCCAAATTCTTAGTATCTTTCGGATAAATTTTTTCATCCATAATTTTGAATCCATCCAGATCACTCTTTTGAGGCCGAATATAATTAAAGAGAGGCTCCTTCAGAACTTCAGTTGGACTTTTGCTACCTTCGGATGGCAAACCTTCTTTGACTCTTAATTCATTGTAGGCTTTTCGGTCCAAGGGATCGAGCACTGTTGAAGTAAATAATTTAGAGTTTAGAAGCAGCACATCCTATTGTTAACAAAAAAATAAATAAAAATCATCATTGGCTATAAAAAGAAATTACTTGATCTTCCTTCCTCAGATAGGGTAGAAGCAAAGGTTGAAGAATAAAATAAATTTCTTCCGGTTGCGTTTGCTCGAAGACTCTTTCAAAATATTCGATTGCCGAATCTCTTATCCACCTGTTTGGAGACCGTAAAAAGAGAACTAATCGGTTCAAAAGCTGCTGGCTGCCTTGAGTACTGAAATGCTTCTCTAGCTTCAAAATTTCTATGAGTCCTTGGATACTATACCAAACCACTAACTCATCACTTGAAGAAAGACAATTTTCGAAGCAAGGTTTCAAATAGTTTGTCGCAGTGGTCTCCGTAACAAGGCTTATCAGCTTTATCATGGCTTTGAGACTGCCAAGTTTATTTTGGATGGTGTTAAGGCAAGAAACGGCTAATGGAAGAACTTGAACTTCAGTAACAGACGGACCAACCACTTCAGCTAGAAAGTGGAGGTTTGAAATAAATCGGTCTTGAGTATTGGATCGGTTGGTGAATACGATTTCATTTATCAATCGTAAGAAATCGTCTCGCCATAAGGTTAATCTTCCCTCGAGCTCTCTTTCTTTTTTCTCTTGATGAGCTTTCTTCTCTTCCTTTTCATCTGGAACTTCAGCAGTAGAGTCTTTGGGTTCTTTCTCGTCTTTGAATACTGCCTGAGCACGTTCTTTGATGAAAAGATTACCAAATTGAAGAATAATGTGCATATTTTGTGCCAAAACATTGATGACGAGAGGATCAGTCTGTCGACACACCTTGACTAAATTTGGATGGAGGTAATCTTCAAATATTTTCTTTTCAGAAGCCCATTTGATTGGTTTTTCAAAAGTAGATATAATCTTGCAGAAAGTTTGAAAAGCCGAACTTAAGATTTGAGGATTTTCTTCATCAAATAGCGTGAAAAGGTAAGGAATGGTGAAATGAAGGTTTGTTGAATCACTTAAAAAAGATGAGAATTTGTCCAGCATTTCTATTAAACAGAGTTTTGAGGCGAGAAACCTGAGTGATCGTAGGTTCGAGCATAATATTGCTAGTACAACTCTAAGTTCCTTCACATTTTTCACAACAGTCGCTTTTCTAAGTGAGCCGAACTCTGTCTGCTCGGCGGAAGGAACACTTTCTTGCTTCTTCTTATTAAGTTCTCCAGCTACTTGTTTAAACTCTCTTTCCTCAAGATTTCCCACAAACATAAGTTTCCCTGAAGCATCAGTTTGAATATTGGTCTCACGCAGGTGCGGAGACATTTCAGACCCCAGGAGCTCATGAAACTTGGGTTTGATCAAGGAGACAAATTTCAAAAAAGTGTTTCTTGGCTGAGATTTCTGTATCGGTATTGGGAGTACTTGAACATGCGGGATTAAATGACAGTGTATTACTTCTTCATAAATACTCTCAAGCATCTCTCTAATGAAACCCACACGTTGGTCAGGGAGAGCCAGATTGCAGGAGATTATTGCAGAATTTAAATAATACAATAATCTTGGGAACGACTTTGGGGCTATTTCCTGGCAAAAGTGTTTGAGCAAAGTCTCCGCATCATTGCGAGAGTTCGGGTCTTTAGTTATGATATCTTTAAGAAGATTGCGAATCTTTTCATCTTTAATTTTATTTAAGGCTTCATGAGGGTAAAACTCATCTCGACGAAAAGCAAGCAGCTGCTCATAAGAGAACAAAGGAGTTCCACCTAACATAATTTCTGCGATGACACAACCGACAGAGAACATATCCATCTGTTGAAATGCCTTTAAAGTACTTTCTTTGAGCTGCTCGACCTCGACGGCTGCATTGGCTACACTACTGTCTTTAGATTCTTTTGTGATAAATTTTTCAGGAGCAAGACAGCATCTTTTTTCGGAAGAACTGAAGAAATATTGAAATTCTCCCAACTGGTCCTCAAAAATGTAGCTGGGTTTATGCCAAGCAAAATCAGATAGCAGCACATGGTTCCAAGTTGTTAATAGAACATTGTTTGCCTTTATATCTCCATGATAAAGCCCTTCTTTATGTAGAGTGTAGACTGCTGTCAATAATTGAAAAATAATCCAATGCTTCTCAGTTGTTCTCAAGTGAGGGATCGTTTGAACTCTGTCAAGTAGAGTTTGATGAATTTTCTGTCGTATGATGGCAATAAAATCTGGTTTATCAACATAAGTAGTGTATGGGAGGAGATTTGGCAACGAGTGAATGTTGAGTTTGGTCCGCAGATATTTGTAATTGTTCCAATGAACCTTAAGATCTGAGTTATCCCTTTTTATGAAGACTTTCATCACAATATTTTTTTCATTCTCAACAGAAAAGGAATAGGTTTTGAGCATCTTCCCATCAAGTAGAAGTTCACGAGAGAGAAGCTTTGGATTTTCGAGTAAGTATGCCTCAAACTTTTTTTGTTTCTTGGCATCTTCATTGGTAAAGAGTTTATTTCCCATTTAATCAAAGCAAAAATTATTTTCTGTCTCAGTCTATATGATATCAAGTTTATTAAACATGATAGAAATCCTGATTTTATGCTACCAATGCTAAGAACATCAACAAATCCCAAAATATTTGATGATTTCTGAATTCGGCAATTTATTTACTCCATTGTTTTCAGATGTGAAATTATCATATACAGAAGCTTCTTCGTTTATTTGCAACATTTCCATCTGCATTAACATCTTTCACATGTGATTTCAACCGAAATACCTGACGATAACTTACTATAAAATAACCCACCATGTTTTGTCTTGGTTGGACAAACGAAAATCTACGTTGTGTTAGAAGATGAATTCTTGCATTTTAGTGCATTAATAGAAGATAAAATAAAATCTATGTGCTGTTCTGATCAAGGGAGTTCATGAAAGTTGCTGTGATTATGTTGCAAAAAAATCCCTTCTCTTATCCGAGGGCTCTCCATTGCGCTTTTTCCGTATTATAGTTTAACATAATCTATGAAAAATTGAGTTCGAACTTTCAAAGATATTGATTAGATTCTAAATATTATTCTAAACTTTGAGTTTCTCGAAATGCTGTCATTTTACTCAAAAGCAATCTCTCCTCGCATTAATTTCAAGTCGATTGCAGCCTTCTCAACTCTTCAAGAGCAAGACCTGAAGTATTTTAGGTCAATACTTGAACCTCATGAAATAGTCACCGAGCCGTCTGAACTTGAGAAATTCAATACTGATTGGATGAAAAAGTATGTTGGCTATTCAAAACTGGCTCTTAAACCCAACACCTCACAGAAAGTTTCCAGCATTCTGAAGTATTGCAATTCCAAAAACTTGAAAATAGTACCACAAGGAGGGAATACTGGACTCGTTGGAGGATCAGTTCCACTAAAAGATGAAATTGTCCTCTCACTAACGAATATGAACAAAATTCTTGGATTTAGTGAGAATCTAGGTGTTGTGTCTGTGGAAGCCGGCTGCGTGCTTGATAGTATAAATCAATTTCTTTTGAAATATGGAAGCGAAGTTCCTCTAGATTTAGGAGCAAAAGGAAGCTGTTGTATTGGAGGAAATATCGCCACAAACGCTGGAGGAATCAGATTCGTTAAATTTGGTCCATTTCGAGCGAGTATCTTGGGTCTAGAGGTAGTACTTCCGAGCGGTGAAATTCTGAATCTTGAAAGTGAGATCCGGAAAGATAATACAGGTTTTGATTTGAAGCAACTTTTCATTGGTTCGGAAGGGACTCTCGGGGTGATAACAAAAGCGAACATTTTGACGAGCAAACTTGATAAATTTCGACAAGTCCTATTTATGAGAGCCGATTCTTTTGAAAAAGTGCTCAAAATCCATAATCTGATCAAACAATACGCAGGGAAAAATCTTGCAGCGCTAGAATATCTTGATGAACACGCATATTATACTGTTGCTGAGCAATTGCCTAAACTCCACAAGCCATTTGCCGCGACCTCAGATAAGAATAAGTTTTATGTTCTAACAGAGTTGGCAGGTAGTGAGCGATTGGAGCCAATCGTTGAAAGTCTCTATCAGGCACTAGATGAAAACAAGCTCATTGAGGATTGTGTTCTCTCGGAAAATGAAGCCCAATTAAAAGACCTTTGGGAAATTCGAGAAAATGTCAGCTTGGCTGCCACTCAAAAAGGTCTTGTTTTTAAATACGATGTGAGTCTTTCTATTGAGAAATTCAATGAAATAATAGAAAAAGTTCGACAACGAGCAGGAAGTTTGGGTGATACTTTGGGATACGGACATATAGGAGATGGAAATTTGCATATCAACGTTATCTGTTTTGACAAGAAACAAAAGAAACAAATGGAAGAAATTCTTGAGCCATATGTGCTCGAAGAAATTTCGGCAATCAAAGGAAGTATAAGCGCCGAACATGGACTTGGCTCACAGAAAGCCAAATTCATCCATTTAGCCAAAGACAAGAACACCATTGAACTTATGAGACAAGTGAAAAAAATTTTTGATCCAAATAACATTCTCAACCCTGGAAAAGTCATACCTGAGTAGAGAGAGTGCTTAATTTACTATTTTAATGTTTCAGATTTATTGATGAAGAAAAGTTGTCTCATTCTTGATGAAATAAAAAAAAATAAAAAAATCAAAAATAACAAATCAAAATACTTCGCCTACATGTTGGTCACCAGAGAAAAACTGAATACTGAGAGAATTAACAGCTGAATGTAACAGGGAAAGCGATTAGTAACATTGAAAAATATTGAAGCTTATTTTATTTATTTAAGAGTTAGGTGATGGTGAAATTGACAAAAATTAAAATCTAACTGAATTATTTAATCAAAGAGCTGTTAATATCATTGATGGACGTGCCATTGGTGAATAGTGACATTATCCCGAAAAAAGGAAAATCATCAACGCAGAATTCACGTGTTCGAGGAGAATCTCTTGAGAGATCCCAGGGGAATTCACCTCATCATGAGTACCTGTTCAGATCTCCGCAGAAAATTCCTTCAGTGACTAACTATACTTCAAACGACACTGAAACAGAGGCATTTCGTGTGTTTGTTCGATACCGCCCTCTGAATTCTCGAGAAATGAGCAATGCAAATCCTGCGAAGAGATCGAGTATTGTGAAAAAAGAAGATCAAATGGTACGACAATTTGATTGATTAAAATCATTTGAAGCTTTGTAGATATTCGTTTTGGAGCCAGATCTATCCGGTGAGTCTTCATACAAAAAAGAGAAATCATTCGTATTTGACGAAGTTTTTGATGACCTTGATGATAATATCTCAATCTATCGTCAATCGGCAGCAGCACTGATTGATAATGTGTTAAATGGATTCAATGCTACAATTTTTGCTTACGGAATGACGGGTGCCGGAAAAACTTATACAATGTTCGGAGATCTCACCGAGGTTACGCAAGGAAAAAATGAGCATGGAATTGTCTCAATGGTCGTAAAAGATCTCTTCTCTCAATTTGACTCTGCAAAATATTCAAAATATTCATTTGCACTGAAGTTAAGCTATCTTGAAATCTATAATGAACATACTCGAGATCTCCTCAGCTCATCAGAAGAAAATCTAATGATAGTGGAAGATCCCGTAAAAGGAGTTATTGTTCCTAGTCTCAGTGAGTACATAATTAATAGTCATGAAGAGATAGTCAGGCTGATTAAGCAAGGCAACACCAGAAGGATAATGGCTTCAACAAAAGCCAACCAGTTCTCTTCAAGATCACATGCAATTATTCAATTGTCAATAGAAAAGAGAGATCGAGCTAAAGATGTTGTAGACGCTTTCACTTTCAGTAAATTCTGCTTAGTTGATTTGGCTGGTAGCGAAAGAGCTGCTACAACAGAGAATCGAGGGCTGAGGCTATTTGAAGGTGCAAATATTAATAGAAGTCTCTTAGCTCTTGGAAATTGTATAAACGTTCTCAGTGATCCTGACAAGAAAGGAGCTTTTGTTCCTTACCGTGACTCTAAGCTGACAAGGTTGCTGAAAGATTCTTTGGGTGGGAATACAAAAACAATTATGCTCGCCTGTATTTCCCCTTCTCATTTGCACTATGATGAGACCGTTAATACCTTAAAATATGCGAGTAGAGCTCGAAACATCAAACGAAATGTGAGGAAGAATCAGAAAGAAGTGGAGCTTCATGTCAGTCAGTATCGAGAAATTATCGATAGCCTTCGAACAGAGATAGATTCGCTGAGAAACCAGTTGGCTGCGAAAGACACTGTCGATGGAAAAGCTGACATTCGAGTAACTCCAGAAGAAGCTGAGAGAATGAAAGAACTATCCTCGAAACTTGAAGGACTAGAAGGAAATTTATTTCGTATTCTTGAAGAGCATTGGGAAATTAAGCAAACAGTGATGGAACTCGAACAATTACAATTAGCCAACGAAGAAACTCTCAGAAACAAAGAAGATCCAGGGGCAAGTACAGGAATGGCTGACTCCACCGAGATTCAAAAGATTAAAGAGAACATGATCAACAACGAACAAATTTTGGCCGAGGCAAGAGCTGCCTTGAAGAGAAATCTTGAAGAAAAGCAAAGGATCCAGCAAGAGATAGCCAACCTAGCAGCAAGCATCCCAAATTCAAACGGTGTCGCACCCGAAAGCGATATGACAGGTTTGTGCCACATGCTCAAGCTGGAGAAAATCGACCTTATCAACCAAAATGCTGAAATCAAGGAACAAGCAAAAAACCTTGCGAGAGAAACAGTTCGAAAGGATAGAGAGATTGAACATCTCCAAAGAGAAATGGAAAAGATTAAACAAGAGCTTGCAGAAAAGGTAAGCAAACATTCCAAACATGCCAGTAGTTATTTTTTTCCATAGGATTATTTGATTAAACAAAATCAAGAGCTCATCAAGACAATGGTAGATCTTTGATTCTTTTTGTTTTCTCTCGAAAACAATTATAATATTTCAAAACATTTAGGCAAGGGCTGAACAAGACGATAAAAAGAAGGGTGTCATTTTAGCTTCGCCTGGAGAAAGAGACCATATACGCCGAAAAAATAACGATCCGAATAGAAACACTTCCGAGGTGAAAAATATCTGTCCTTTCGAAGAGGGTAGGTTTTGTCCAGATGTACCTTTGTCCAGGAAAGATTCACGCCGTTCAGACCTCACGAAACAAAAAACGTTTCAGCAAAATACAGACAAAGGAAAGCCCAATGATAAAACACAAACAATAGCAATAGAACTGCCTTTAACAATGAATGAATCAGTTCGAAATGAAGAAAGCTTCGCTAGTATTCCTAATGAGTTTCAAGAAAAACCGAAACTGCCATCTAGTGCTTGGTGCGTTGCCCGAAATCAAAATAAAACTTCTAAAGATCAAAGTATGCCGAATCTCGATGAGCTTAAGGTTTATGCTGAAAAAATAAAAAATATGAACTTTGAGAATATTCAAATAAAATCAAAGAGGAAAAAGCCTTCAGGAAAAAAAGATCCAAATGAAAATATTTTCAGAGAAACAGGAAAATCCGTCAGAACAAAAATTTGCCAAATTAATATTAATAATGAGGACAAACAAGACGAATCACATTCTCAAAACAAATCATTGTGTTTACCAAACAATAGTGCTCGTGATATTTTTGAGAAACCTACCAATAATGGGATAACCGAATTTGCTGGCGTACTAAAAGAAAGCTCTCAGGAAAACTTGGATGACTTAATAAAAGAGCCAACTATCGGAAGTGTTAACCTTGCTTCTTCCACCATATGTGGCTTACCCCAATCTAAAGAAAATAATTCACAACAAGAAAGTGTTCTTCGCGATGAAAATCAACAACCTGATCAAAAGGGAACTGTAAATCAAAAGTCGGAATCTATCACAAGCATTGCTAGAGAGTCGGCTACAGAAACAATTCAAAGCGCAGAAAGACAGAATTTAGAGAAAGCAAAAAAAAGTATTGATCCATAGTGACTAGAGATAATCTTAACCTTTTTGTGTACCAAATATAGATGAACGAACTAGTCCAATAAAAAAAGATAATCTCAAGAAGGCTCAAAGGCAAGCAGATCAAAATATTTATGGTCCAAATCATAACGCTCTTACTCCTTCAAATAAAATCTTTCATCCAGAGGAAGGTTCCCAACAGAGCAAAGTCCAGGACAATTCTAACACTTGTGGACCAAAGATACTACCAGCACAGCAACCTCAACCGTTGGCCCTTCGAGAATCAAACACAAAATTGAATAAGAGCGCTCAATCATCTGCGCCACTCAAATCTATTGAAAATTCTAAGAGTAGTATCCAGGATATTAAATCGTTGGATCTGATCAGAGACATTATCAGAACCTTCAAAATCAAGCTGTACAGTTTATTGTACGTTGTCGACAACAATTTGCTCGATGAATATTATACGTCCGAAATAGTCAAGCTTCTAAAAGAATATAGTGAAAATAGATATACATTAGCGACAGGAGATGTTATTTCCTTGAAAAAACTTGAAAGCATAGTGACAAGTGTCCATCAGCCTGCAGATGCCAAAGAAACTGGATCGACGGCAATAACCGCGAACGGTAATAATTCTGCCAAGACAGTTAAAGACTCAGATTCTTAAGCAAGAGGAGAAACAAACCCGTAATTGAAATCTTAGGTGTAAAATAATCATTCTGTTTTGTAGAAATATTGCGGGAAGAGAGAAAAGTAAACAAGAAACAGGTCATGGTGTAAATCCGTTCTTGCAGGAAGCTGATAATCTAGATGGTGTGAAAAGTCGACCTCATCCAGCCGTGCAGATTGTTATTGAAAGGCAAAAGCAAAAACTTAAAATGGAGATGGAAAAATCAAACAGACAACAAATATATGGTTTTGATGTATAAGCTAGATAAAACGATTTTCGTTACAAATAGTTCTTTTTAATCGATGTTGAAATTCTATCTCTAAAATGCGAGTACTCATTATATGCCTCTCTGTGAAATCCGCTATTTTGAAAGAATATACTGCTTTCGGGAGATAGAATTAAACACAAAACTTTGATCAATACACGATTCAGAGATTTATAGGATGAAATATAATTCCACTTTGTCCAAATCAAGCTTCTGTTTTTGGGCAAGTGTACGAGAAAACAGAATTTTGTACAACTTATTGCATAAAATTGTTCTCCTTCTTTGTTCAAGCTATTTTGCTTTTCTGGTTAATTTTTTTAATGAAATAACCGACAGGTGTTTTTTTATTTACAATGGTTAAACAGCGATTATATGTAAAAGAGTCTTCAAATGAAAGGAATAGTACTTCCAGCAACAATAATTTAGTAGAGCTATGACTTGCGATTGATTATCTGACAGTTGTCTCGATGTATATTCGCAACCAATTATAAGTTGTAAGAATTTAATTATTAATTAGCCTGCAAAAAACAGGTGGACCATGCTGATTCTTTGTTTGAAAAATTAACAATTTAGTATCACTAAATTCAGTGTATGTTTACTGCGGTCTGAAGTTTCAACGTAATAAAGTGACTTTTCGTTTCTGAAGTCCATGAGATTTATTTTTGTGTCATTGCCTGCACTTGCAAGCAATGTTCCATCGAAACTCCATCTCGCGCAATTTACATGTTCTAACGTTCTACTAAGAGGGTGATACATACCATTCTCCCATACCTGAACCATGAATTTTTTCGAACACTTTCACTATCTTGCCTTCTCTCTTGTCGTAAATCTTTAAATCTCCGGTACATGCACATAAGAGCAGGTCACCATCCATTCTCCAATCAATCCATTTTGCATCTAAACACACATTATTATTATTTTCGAAGATCACAATACACTGAGTTACAGCTTCCTTCTAAATTAATGGCTTCTTTATGCAGAAAGGCCGTCTTTTCAAGATCAATCAAATTTAGGAAACTATACTCATATTTCAAAGCAACAATGGGACTGCCGGATATATTATTCCATTTACACCGACTTCGTTCCGCTTGAAATAATTCTCAAGTGATTTTTATTTTTGAATTAAGTACTGCTGTGGGTCTCCCTTCCAATCCTGTGATCGTATAAAACCAAATCGGAATCGATGGTTGAAACTGTAAAATGGCCTTTCATATCTAGTCCCACAATCTTTTCCCCTTCTTTATTCATATCTAAACTCACAACCAGACCTTTTCTCAAATTTATATTGATGAAATAAAAAAAAGAAGCACTACCTTTATGATTATCTTTCCATTTAGCTCTATTGATAATTTGATTCGATACCACGTCATAAAGATTATATTCAGCAACCCTCTTGGATGAAATAAGCGCAATTAATCCTCTCCTGTAATTGCAACAAAAATCTCCTCCTTCACTGTTGCCTGGATGTCCTCCTAGACTTCCTAAATAATTGTTAAAATATTGTTTCTTCAGTAGCATTTTAAACCAGCTTCTTGATGAGAAAAAACAGGTTTCATGTGCATTGTGTCTATGATCTCGAATTTTGATGAGGCTGAAGGGTGATTATGGATCGAAAGAAGCCGGCCTGAGTACGGGACATTTTCTACATAGCACCAGCCGGCGGCATCTTGTTTTGTAAAATCGGAATTATGGATACGGATGGAATAATGCTTTACTATTTGGCAATGCTGGTCCTGTGAAGTCTGGCAGTCTCCGGTTTTGATTTATATCATAAATTCCGACTCGGTTGGTACTTATTGAGCTCCATACAAGCAATGATCCTAAAGACGGAGCTACATACGTGAGGTTCGTGCTGAGCAGTAAGATCAATTTACAAAAATCCAGTTTCGTTTCATCATTTTGAGATGTGTTCATATCAATTTCTGTCACTGAGTAGTTGATAAAATTATTTTAATCATCAAAGTCGTATGAATTTACAATTTAATTACTTTCAAAATTATAGTGCGAATTAGAGATTGTTAGAGTATCAGAGACACAACACTATTCAATTAAAAATATACTGACAAAGTAAATATTGGGAAAATTGATTTTTTCAATGGCATCTTGATAATTCTTCATTTTTAATCAGAAACAAGCACAATTTTTACACGAAAGGTGAATCCGAAAGAAAGCCTTGATATTTTGTGAACATAAAAGGTAAAGACATAATATTCAGCAGAAATATAATGAAACTGTGCGGCCTGTATGATTTTCTCAAGTTCTTTTGGAAAATAACTCAAAAGCATGATGAATGAAATGTTTAAGAAACCTCACTCGAATGTCCATTGAATACTACGAGAAAGGGAGCGCGTGTTGATATTTTATTTTTACAAGCTCAAAACGTCAATTATTGATGAGAGGACTGCTTTGAGATGAAATGATGGCATACAAACACAGAGGCTCAATACTAATTTCATACAAAGCAAGTTCGATACAGAATGAAATAGCTGCTAACATTTTTGAGGTATTAAATATATAATTGAATTAAGCAAAAGAGAAATTGTACAGAGTTACAGTCTCAACCTGGGCTGATTTCCAGTGCTAATTTCATTTATCTTATTTAAAACAGCTAATTTGGCTTTGATAGAGTCAATATATAGTTCATCAATGCTCATTTCACCCTCATTTACAGAACTAACATCGGCAGAGTGTCTCATTAGACGTGCTTGTTTGAGTTTGGCTCTGTTTTCCAAAAGGTTCGCATCTTGTAATACATATGAAATTCTTTCATTGTAACTCATGTCTTTGTCTTGCAGATATCTATCCCATTGTTTGAGCTTATTGGGTTTCCCATGTTTTCCTTCAATATTTGCTCTTCTTAGTTCTTCAAGATAATTGGGATATGATTTCCTTTGGGAGCTCGCACTTTCATCGTTAGGACTTCGCTCAGTCTTTGACTGAAAATTCAAGGGTGTTTTGTGGACGACTTTCAAAGGGGGAACAAAATTGTTGCGAACAATGTGATCATGCCTTGGGATCATTTCTGCGGAATAGGCTTTTTTCATTCCAGACTGTTTTAAAGGACCTCTCAAATTATCCAAACGATCAGACCGTCTGATTTCAAATCTTCTATAGCTTTGCTCGGGTTCCATACCTATCTCTGTTGGTGATCGTACTTTGGAAAGGTAGCGACTTCTTTCCCTCCAATAATCTTCATAACTCTTCAAGTATCTTCCTTCGACCTTTTGAATGTATTTGTTTTCATTGGGTTTTTGTATCTGCTCTCTCTCTGGTGATGATTTCGGCAGAAACATATCTCTAACAGCTTGGGAGTATTGCTTTTTGACATTGTCTCTTCTTTTTCTTTCTAACTGTTTTTGAACCTCTGCATTCTTTTGAGCGCTATCGTTTTTTAAGACACTCATCTTGAAGATTGAATTATATTTCACTGATGTAGGCACACTTATCCTGTGAATCTCTCTATTTTTCTGCTTGACCAAATCTTTGTTCACTTTGTATTCTTCATATTGAGCTTCAAATCTGCCTATATCCTGATGCTCAAGAGGCTTGTACTTCTCATGCCGAGCTAACAGCTGCCGCTTCCTCTGTTCAATTTGAGGCAATACAACTTCTTCTTGATAGCGCTTTTCCATAACTTTGTACAACGGTGTGCTTCTATGTTTTGCCAGAGCTGGCTTCCGATTTTCATGGACCGAGCCTCGATGATCTCTGGTAGAATAATTTTTACTTAGCTCCCTTATGATATGTCGCTCCTTAAGGTATTCATTGCGTTCTTGCATTATCTTGATTATTTCTTCTAATTTCTCCTCTTCTTTCTTCCTTCTCTGTTCTTCTCTAATTTCTTTTTGTTGTTTCTCCCAATTCATTCTGCGAACTAAATTTTTTGCTTTTAGATTCAGGTGTTCTGCTTCCTTTTTTCGCTCAAAAGGTTCCACTGATTTAGTTCCTCCCTTTCTTTCTGCTTGAGGCAATGCTATGGATTTCTTCTTGTGGTGTTGTTTGAGCTCAAGGAATTTTTTTTCAATTTCTTTCAACCTTGAATCGAGTTGATTTTTTGCCTTGAAGGCCTGGTGAAGTTGAACAGAATATTTTTTCTAAGTGAGATGTAATCATTAAATTTTGTGAATTTGTTGCTCATACTTCGATTTTATCATATTCATGAGCGAGTTGATCTGACCCTTGGATATTTGGTGGATTGCTGATTTTTGAAGCTGTTTTCTTGAATGAAAAACCCCCTACACATACCGGCACAGTAAAATTTACTGAAGTAGCATGCATTTACCCATTTGGTCTTCCATTGAATTATCCATAAAGTCTTGACCCAAAGCTGGCTGTTGTCTGGTTATAAATGTTTTCTCATTTGAATTGTCAATTTCTAAACAAATGCAACAAAATGTCACTCAAAGAAAATGAATAAGACCTACCATGAAATTCAATCTTCCTCTGATTATGCTCTTTGTATTCAGTTTCTTCCACATTGCTTGGATTTTCATCTTTTTTACTTATAATCATATCTAATCGTGGAAAGTCCGTTTGAAAATGCTGCTATTCAATGCATGAAATCGTACTTATTCTCTCCTCCTTAGCAGATTTATTTTCGCTCTGATAGCCATCTAGAAGCATTATCCAAGTCATTGGATCGCATTCAGGCTAAAATTTTACTTTTCTCCTCGTTAGCAACACAGGATTTGTTCAAAAGATCATCCGTACACTTGCGAACCTTTAATGAAATGATATTATTGCCATTTTTTCGCAGCTAGCTCTACCTCAGTAATCGAATCTACATTTTCCACATGTTTATCACTCTCTCCTGAATGACTCATTTCTTGAAACAACTTTATAATTTATTTCTTGAGATTAATTTGTTCAGAATAAAATAGCTCCTACGATTAGGCAAACATGGCTTTTTTATCTCAACGACTGATTTCAACATCATTAGGATTAAGATACCACTCTGCACAATATTGCGATTCTATGCATACACGTATTGCTTTGAATCGATACAATTTTTTTATTAGAGAATTGGAAATGATATTTTGATGCCTTTCTTCTTTCAGTCTCACATCATCGATTTCTAACACTAATCCTCATTTTCACAATTGATGTGAATATTCAAGGGGAAACTTTCAAGATTAAGAGGATTCTAAGGAGAAAAATTGCATTGTAAAGGAACCTTTCGAGAAATTAGAAGGACTGAGAGAAAATAAGAAAAGTTGGAAAGAAAATCAAATTTATCATATATCCTGACATCATCAATAACGAGACCATCACTAAACTGCAGATCTATTCGCGCCTGCCTTCCTCTGCATTCAGGGACAAAGTAAAAGGAGATCATTCAAGCAAGACTGTTCTTCCGAGGAAGTTTGTTATGAGGATCCCGTGTTTTGAAAATCTTAATTCGAAAATAGGCAGCTTTCTCATAAGCTTTTCACCACAATGACAAATTTAGATTTCTCTTTGTCTAGTATTCACCCAATTCCAATTGCTCAAATTCGCGAAATGTGAGAATGATCTTTGTTTTCCATTGCACCTTCACTACTGGAGTTGAGTAAGCAATCATACTGGACTCTTTTAAGGGTTATTTTGTTGACTGAATAATAGATAGTATTATTGGCACAACAATCGAGGTGTAGAATGATGAAAAACGGAATAATTTGCTCGATGATAATGAGGTCTTTGCCTTTCGTTCAATTAACTTTGAAGAATTTGAAGAATTCTTTCAGTAAGGTTCATTATCGCCAGATTTCTAACTAACAATGAATAGCAAAGGGCTCCAAATTTCTAGCAGATGCTCTTGGAGAAAAAATTTCATTTTGCGAGAGTTCTTACCCGACAAGAACCAAAAGTCAGATGTAGGTTCCAAAATAGTTTCTGTAAAGGTTTGTGAAATCACACCAAAATATTTAATTAGGAGAATATACTAAGGAATCACATAAGAATTAAAATAGATCTTAATAACCACAAAACTAATTTGGAAATTAAAATATCTAAAATTTCTGTTGAGTGTTAGTTATTCAGCTGCTCTCGCAGTAACATTAGAACTTATCTATAATAATTAACAAAAAATGTCAAACCCTGAGCAAGAGAGTTGCTGCCAAAAAGGTAATTGGTGCATCCACTTTTGCACTCTTTGCCTGTTCCTGAAACCATCGGAAGTGTTTCTACTGTCGAGGTGTAATGTATTTGAGGGCATTTGGGGGCTTTTTTGTTCTTTCTCTGAAAACTAACCAATCTGAGAGCGTTTGATACTAAAACAAAAGTACCACCCATATCCGCCAGCATTGCCATCCAAAGAGTCGATTTATTCGCAAAGGTCAATCCGACAAAAAAGCCTTTGATGGCTAATGAGAAGACCACGTTTTGGATGATGATGTTCACAGTGCAACGAGCATGGACGCCAGCGCAAATGCTTTAATGTGTGCAGCAGTTTCAAGATAAACTCCTCCCTTAATTAGGACGCCAGCTCGTGCTGCAGCTGTTAAGCCGGCCACGATACTGACTGGTGTGGAGATGACTAGTGAGCATGGACAAGAGATGACCAAGAGCTCCAGGCCTTTATAAACCCAAGGATACAATGCGCCACGAATAGCAAGGGGTGGAATCACAATAACTATTATAGAGGATATCATCACAAGAGGGACATAATACCGGGAAAATTTTTCGATAAATTGGTCACTTTTAGCTCGGCTTGATTGTGCCTCTTCGACTTTGCGTATAATGACTGCGAGAGTAGAGTCAGCTGCAGCTTTAGTCACCCGACATTGGATTGCACTATCTCCATTGATTGTGCCTGCAAATAGTGGGTCTCCAGTGTTTTTATCAACTGGTATTGACTCACCTGTGATTGGAGCTTGTTTAACAGTAGTCGATCCCAGAATAAGCTCGGAATCCATTGAGATTTTCTCTCCTGGTCCACTATCGTAGCACCGATAGGAACATCTTCAACTCGTCTTTCTGAAATACTTCCATCATCACCAAGCACTTGAGCAGTAGCTGGAGCAAGATCCATTAAG
>ENA-UOUE01000135-UOUE01000135.1-compost-metagenome-genome-assembly--contig:-NODE-135-length-58185-cov-11.411165_pt1 | contig 58185 bp, 53 predicted proteins | sample MGYA00238146_ERZ747223 | MGnify/ENA primary metagenome ERZ747223 (study PRJEB28781, sample SAMN06268865) | compost metagenome | isolation source: single cell | place: USA: California, Emeryville, Joint... | reverse complement strand
ATAATTTACATTCTTTAATCCTCCAGCCTTACAAATAATTTTCTGAGTGGGAGGAGGAGTTATGAGTAATGATATTAGAGTAGAGAATACTTATTTCTTTGAAGCTTACGACAATAATTAAATTGCATTATTAAGCCAATTCATAGTTTTCTATGAATGAATTGCAGTATCTTCCATTCAAATAGCGAATGGCATTAAATTAATAATTAAATAGTTAACGCGGAACAATTTTCCATCATTGGATTGCTTCAAGAGTCAGGTTCAATCTCGTTATGATCAGACAATTGAACGATTGTCATCTCAGGAACAGGCGGATTCGCAAATATCTTCTGCTTGTCTTCCTCGGATTTCCCTGATAACGCCTGATTCAACTCTTTAACCCACCTCACAAACTCCATCTTAACTTGTTCAAACTCTTCAGAGGCTCTCAATAAATAAACGAGCAGCTCCTTTGGGATCTCATTCTCCTTCTCCGCTAATCAGAAATTAACTTAACCCGAACCAAAAAGCTTTAATTACTATTCTCATCAAAATAAACGAATCTTCGAAAACCACTCTTCCGCGGGGATTTTATCAGTTTAAAAGCTTCTTTTCCATTAACACCATTAACAGCACTATCCTTTCTCGGCGGGCTGCTTATCGACAACGAATCTTCCAAAGAAAACTTTCTTCTGCCTAACTCAAGCCCAAAAGGATTAAACCCGTTATCGCTCATCCTCAGATTCTCCATTCTCGAGGAAATTTCATGCCGTTCACCGTTTAGTATAATATAAGTGTCTGCAGATTCAGGCTTGGTTTCTAGTCTATTGCTTTGTGTAGATATATCACCTGCAGGCAGCGAACAAGAGCCTTTTAATTCAGGTAGATTCGACGCGCTTCTTCTCAATTCGACAGACCCCTCACGGTTTCGTCTATTATACCAGGCATTTTTCCTCACCTTCACTGCGATTTTCTCTTGATGAATATCTTCGATGAACTCTCTATGCGCATTCTCGATTATCGTCATATATTTAGAGAACTCCCTGCTTATTTTATCGCTGATGAGGAGATCACGCTGAAATTTCGTGTAGGATCTCCTTTTCCTTTGTCCTTGACTAAGCTCGCATTTAATGTCTCTATGGATGATAGACAATTAATTTGAAAAGTTCACATAAACACGTTTATTATTACTCTAAGCTTTGCGCGTTTGAATTGGACTGTCGGTGCTGCTGGTAGAATCTGTAGAGCAATAAGTGATAGAATATATGACGCACATCAAAGCTCCAATGCAGGAAGAGCTTGAAGAATCTCTCGCTGAAAATGTAGTTACTTAGCTGATTTTTCATTTCATCTAAGTATATTTTCCTTATAAATTAGCGCAAAGAGGGGAGATTTACTTGGTAATATGCCGTAATTGCTGTAGATAACCCACAGAGCTTTGGCGGTATTGAAAGCGTGGTCGCTGTCCATTACAACGTAGAGCCCTTTGAGAAAGAAGCTGTAGTCGAATGTCGTCGGAAGAGGAACCTGGCGATCTCGAAAGGTCTTTAGCCAGGTGTTTGTTAGTTCTAAAACAGAAAACACGTTCTGAGTGTCAAAAGCGCTGGTTTTGCTAAAGACGGTCCCAATGAAGATATTCAAGAGCTTCTCGTTAAGAAGCAGCGAAACAGAAGCATCGATGAGGTACTTAGGCAGTTTTTTAATATCGCGTTTTTTTAACTCGATAAGGAAATGCTTGATTAATGCGTTGTAGCCGGGAATATCCTGCCAAGGGATATACTGTATTTGAATCACTGACTTATTCACGCCTTTCGCAAACTCGGTCAAGAAAATCGCGAATATCTCCTCTCTTTTAGAAAATGCTTCCTGCCAGCTTGGGTTATCGAGAATGGTGGCAAGCATTGAAGCATTTTTATCAAATGTCGGCGCTGCCTGAGGTCAAAGTTTTACCGATGGATGAAAAAATCATTGTATTTACCTTGATATGGAAGTAGAAAATTTTCTCCCAGTCGAAGAGCGAAATGATATCCTGATTCTTTTTACGTTGGTCATCAGCTTCACCTGTCAGCTGCCATTCTGTGCCTCTCAATTCAGGAATCACTACCTTCTCGTCTTTGGTGGATTCGAGGCGTTTTAATAATCTCTCTCTGAACTCAGGAATTCTGAAGTAGGCAATAGCACAGAACATAGCAGCAAAATTCTTCTTGCTCTCATCAAGTCCATCCAAATCAACCAGTTTTAACACATAACCGAGTGTCGAGTACATGAAGCGTTGGTAACTAATCGCGACTGCGGCCTTTTTCTGTCTTGTATTCTTCGCGTCTTGAGCTCTGTTGCTGGAATCTTTGCGGTGAAGATTTAATGGCGATGCTTCATCCTCATCGAATCCTACGAAATTCAGTTGGAACTCACCTCGAACTACAGCCTTCGACAAGCATTGCTCATAAAGCAAACTCAAATCCTTAGGAACTTTATCAATGTATTCAAGTAGATGCTCAGCTAAATCAATTAAAATTTGCTGACTTGTGAGTAAATCGTCAGCAGACTGATACATGAAGGATGTCATCGAATCCTATTTATTTGCGAAAGGTTATTCAGATTAGAAGGTTCCAAGTAACGGTGGTGCTACCTTATGAGAACTCTTCAAGATTGTAAGGATTTTGTTCAAGTCAGAGAGAGTATCATCTACTATCTTCGGTGTTTTCTTTAAAGTTTGTTAAGGTCATTTTATCACAACTAATAATTTTACAATGGGATCTGTGCAGGCAGCGATTTTGAAAACGTTTTCAATCAGATTTTCTCTCAGCTGATTCAGAGTTTTCATTTCCTGATTAAGCGAATTCTTGAAAACACCGAAAACTGATTTTGTGTCTTTGTTCAGCAAAACTTCAGACGACTTTTGGACGCCTTGTTCAGTTAGCACCCCAATAATCATCTGATTGTAGAAGGGGTGATATTCACATAGTAGTTTCGCTTCAAGCTGGTAGGAGGGATAAGTTTTTTCTTCACAAATTTTATTACCATTCCAACATGAACGCCATGGTCCCAAAGCTTCTCTGAGATTATTATCTCCTTTCTAAGGGGCAGTCTCAAGAGATCCTTTGCTTCTTGATTCTCCTATTTGCATGTTAAATAGCCAATTTCGATTGAAAACTATTACAATTGCCGTCATTTCGAGGTAAATTTTGTTCATGGCGATAAAACAGTCACCAATCAAGGTATCAGATATGCCAGACCACAAGAAAAATTGGATGCTATCTTCTGCGAATTCGCTACAATTGACCTCCATCTAGATCATTACCAAACAGAATCAGCTTTCATGAGACCATTAACTATAGAATGATTACCTCAATCACTGGAATGTCTTTATCATTTTCATTATACTCCCAGACAAGCCGCCTTTTATTATCTGGCTTCAATGCGACAGGAATAATATCATGGTGATCATCTCCTTCTGCAATAGGCCCTTTCCGTGAGAAGTCCTCACCATTAGGCCCTCGGTTGGGAAGCTGGCCTCCAGAGCTTTCTCTAGACACAATAAACATAGCTTCTTTCTTCGATTTAACTTTCTTGGATTTTTTCCCATCAGCAAAATAATGTTTTGTCGCGACCCGTCTCCCTTCATCGTGCTCTTTCACGGAGTAATTTTCTGGATAAGGGTCTTTCTGGACAAAGGATATGCTCTTTGCAAATAGAGGATTCTTTAAATTAGACGAATGCTCGCTTGTGAACTCTCTCGAGGAGCTTATCATCTTCAGTGAGTAATTGTACTCTTTTTCCTTAGGGTTTTCGAGCAGCAAGCACTCAACGCGCAAAGTTTTCAGGTCAATAGTGATGCTTTGGCAGATTTTTAAATCGAAGGTCAGTCGAGCCTTCGTTGCTTTCTTCAAATAAATAAACAGAGATAAATTATATCATTTTTTTTTCAATAGCTTACCGAGTGTCTTCGAAGAGCGAAATCATTCTGCATAGGTCCTTTGACTGAGTCTATCAGCGGAACTTCGACGTCTGCGAGCTCTTTATTCTGGTGATCCATCAGCACCTAATTAATCATATCATCTGCTGTCAAATACGCCAATGAAATTCGACGGACCAGCTTGATCGTAGAAGTGCTCAATTGCTTGTCGAGTATTTCAAGTTCGAATTCTTCTTTCAAATTCCACTATTGCAAAAAACTCGTCAATATGTTGCAATTCAATGAAATTTCGAACCGAGTAATCTGGTTGAAAGCCAGTCATTGGCTGAGTCTGAAATTGCTTTTGATCTCCAATGAAAACCTTCAAATAAGAGCTAGTCTGTCATTTAAGCCGTTGAGAGAAGCTATAAATCCATTGCTTACTCGAGGAAGGTTTCTTCCTTTGATATTTGATAATTGAACCAAGAATTTTACGATGCTGTTAGTAGAAGGCAATGCGGCTTGGTGCGGCGACCCGCAACTGAAAGAGTATAAGGACTGGATTAAGGAGAACTTTACTTAAAGTCGCGTTTTTGTTTTGTGTGGCATGCGGCCCCCATTTATATAATATGATAAATGATTAATAAAATAAATCCATTTGATAAGCCTATTCTTGAAAGAAGGAAAAAAAAAAAATTTAAGGTTAACTTTCAAAAGATCGATATCATCATTCTTTGAAAGGCAAGAAATGAGGCAAATCTTGATTCGAAAAGGTTCTTGTCGCTAGTAGCATCATCTAGAGAGTTGAGCTTGAACATTATGAAAGAACTTACAATTCTTTGAAAATATGCTGATTTTAGAACTACTAAGACCTTTTGTTGTGATATTTAACATCTTAAGCAATTAGTTATGATGTTCAAAGGGTATACAAGTTGAGAGACTTGCAACATAAGTTGCATAATTAAGCTTGTCGATACTAATGTCCTGTTACCTCTCGATTTTCATCTTTATTTCGAGATTCAATAGAAGGTGGTGAGCCTCTTATCTTGGAATCTAAGGGCAAAGTTGTAGTGCCAATTATTATTGTAGATTGTTTTAAATGAGAGAATTTAGGTAGGTTACATCACTTTATTGGAAGTTATTGAAGTTGAGAAAAACTGACCATGAGATAAACAGCCTTTTCAGACTGGAACTTTCTGCAGAGAAATTAATTTAGAATAGCAAGAAGTTGAAGAGCTTTATGCAATCAATAATTCAAACTTATCTTCTCAAACAGATTATATAACTACAAATTTACTCAGCGATCACCAGGAGAAAGAGTTGAGCGCTTTCTTGAGTTCGTTACTTCCTCAACCTAGCTATTTCGCGTATTATTACATTACCTTGGATTTCATATCTCATCTCTGGACAGGTATAACATTTTTTACAAGGGAATTTGAATCTTCCGAGAGAGAAGGCAGGCTGTAGAATAAATAATTTTTTGGCATACCCAAATAAGTAATCCGTATCAACCCGCTAAATCTGCCGAAATGATTCAAAGTCCCTTGGAGACAGAGAGTGGATCAGGCTTTGTTCCATTGCCTGATGGAGAGAGGAGCCATTGATTAACTAATTCAGCTTTCCTCATTAGCATCTTCAATGGTAATTGTTTTGGAATTATATAAAATTTTGCTTTGGAGGATATAAACATGCTTTGAATCACTGAAAAATGAGTAATAAAATGGTTTGATACGCTTAATCGAACTAAAGCAAATAGGATAACACACCAAATTTTATAAAATGTTCTTGTAGAAGGAATTGGTAAGAAATGTATTTGAAATGCAATTCCAAATAAATTGAAAAATTTTTTTGAACGATCAAATGCAATAATAAAATTTTATATGAAAAATAAAACCACCAAAATGAGGTTCTGAACAGCTCTTGGAATTTTTTCAAATGAAGGTCCAGCGACCGAAAAAATTTTACGGAAACTCTTCATTCCAACCTTAACGTAATTTTAAGATTCTTTCATATATACCTTCATTACCACGGGATGGGTCCAAATCGGGAGCTTTTAGGTACAAATTTTCATGTCTCATAGATCTTTTTCAGAGGATCTGCCAAACACTTTAAGTAATCGAATATGGAGCCTTTTCATTTATGCAGGCTTGTGCTGTGAAGGAATTAAGCTCGCCTACAAATTAACTCTACTTGAACACAACTTAATTGAATGCAATAGAGTTACCTTTAAGGCAGGCCTGTCTCATCATAGCCATATGAACTGCTTCCAGTTTGTTTGTGAGCTCGGGTTCTTTCTTTAGAAAGCTTTTAAGTTCACCAATAACTTTTATACAAATCCACCCACTTTTAATTAAATGAGCGAGCTTAAATTTTGCTTATGGTTGAGGATGCAAAACTAAAACAAGACTCTGGAAGAAGTGAAAAGAAAGTAGAAGAAACAACGAACGTCCTGATAAAATAAAGGTTTTCTATATTTATTATGAATCGGCCATTGCTACACATTTCTACAAAAAATGCCATCATGCCTTAACACGCGAATTGAATCTCCGATCTTGTTTGTCTTTAGCATTTCAACACACAAATAATTCTGAGAGCCGGCTTTATATTGTATACTGCTCTTCGTTGTTGTTTGATGCTAACCCATTTGTTACTCTCACTTGATAAAGAAAATGCGGGTTTTCGCTTAAAGGTCCAATGATTCAACGAAAAATATTTGTAATCTCCCTAGGATACAGAGAAGAATTACATGTCGAGTATACAAATCGGCATAAAACAAAATTTACTGTCTCTTGTTCATAGATCAAGAATCAGCATTGTATGAAAAATCTTAGGGTCACTATTCAAATGCGGAAGCTCTTCAACGAATTATGTAGTTATTTGTGACTCTTATTAACCACAGTCCTACCAGCATGATTTCAATGCGACAGGTTTAGAAAGCCTCCAACTCAAGTAAGCCATTCGAATGAAATAACTGAGAAAGCAGTGTGAAAATTAAACTTAAATGCTCTTCTCTACGGAATTTGCCCTTATTTAATTCCAATCCTTCAATAAAACTGTTGCGCTCGAAATCCAAAACTTTTTACAAAAGCTTGAATTCAGCCAGACTACACTTGACGATTTATGGATCTCCTCTCATTATCGAATTCATAAAACTTGTCCAGATGAGAAGATTTTTTTCCCATCTTTAATCCAACTATATGTACAAAATGAAGGCGATTCGTGCAATAAGACTATCTATATACTCAAAAGGCTCTTAATTTTGGATCTGAAGTTCAAATCTTTTAAATACTTGAGAAAAAACTCAAAAAAGCATAAAAGAAACCGCCCAAGTTGCATTGTGTTGCAATTTTCCCTTCAATGGCGAAGAAAAATATCCAGATAGGTAGTTCAATCTACAAAAAGCTTACAGCACGTTATTTATTTCAAAGAAGCAAAGCTGAGAAGCTATTTTGAGATAATTAATTAAAATTCTAACTCAAATCACACTGTCTTCGAATTGGTCGCTGAACTCAAAGGTTTCCACAGAAATAAGATACTTTTACTGAGTTTCCTCCTCTTTATCTATGCGCAAGAGTCTCTCTAGATCCTCTCCACACAGCCTCGTATTCTATTACACGAATTGAGAATCAACATCAACATCAAAGCTACTACATCCGCAACGCTTGAGTTTGAATCAATGTATAAAAGTTCTCGCTCACAGAAAATAAACTGAGCATGATTATCCTTTATTGTATTATTCCAAGAAATTTGCTTTCATTTTGACATCAAGAGCTCTGGAGCAGCTCGACAATGAAATTTGCAAGCTATTAACAGTAAGTTTTAGGCATTCACATTACTTTTAGAGGAAAAAGATGTCGGTAAAGCATTATAGATTTAGTTACAAGTTCTGAGTTTGTACCCATTGTAGTTGAAAAATTCATCCAAACCTGTTTATACAAACGATGGACCGTATCACCATAAACGTTCCGTCAAATACTGTGCTTGAGATTATAACATCATGTCTCCATACAAAATTTCTGACTTGAATTGAGTATCGCTAATTATCTCCTCCGAACGGTGTTCAATTCAAACAATTCTACTTCGATAGTTTCTGGATTCAGCGGTCAATTTCATTTTCCGATTGTTAACTTTAGAAATATAAACTGGGTAGATTCTTTTAACTTTGTAGGGGTGATTTACATTTCTCTTATCAAAATTATTGATTCAAGTGAAAGTGGCTTAAATCGCTCAGCGAAGCCTAGACTAATGATTAGAAGGATATTTTCCTCAAAGTTCATTAATTTGATGATAATATCATTGTTCTTTTAAAGCCCATTCAAGTTCCACTTCAAAGGTCCCAAGCCTATTCGACCTTAGCCAACAAATTTAATGAAGATGCTGTAGAAGGAAGCGTTACCGATCAAGAACAAACTTTAAATGCAAAAAATTCGTCAGCCTGTTTCTTATTCGAATCAGCAGTAATATTTTAAGGAAAACTTGAATAGCAAAGATGAGATAATTTTTAATTCGACTATTAAAAATATTGAATGTTTCAATTTAATAATTACTCGTACTGCTTGTAAATTTGCTCAGGACGGATTTAGAATGTTTTTTTTAATGAATGCTGATGCAATTCTGAAAGAAACAGTCCTCGATAAGAACTATTCCTTAACAGTGACAATTCTAAGCCAGCAAACGGCAAAGTATTTTCCAGAAACTTATTGCCAAAATCTATAAAAGGAGAACCTCAGTCCGAAATCCCTGATGGCTTGAAATTGGTCAACCTAACACAATTGAGGCCCTTGGCTGCCTCTCAAGATGTTACTTTAATACATTCTCCTCTAGCTGAACTTGTGCTTTCCCTCTCCTTCTCTGAAGCGAGAAAGAAGTAATTTTCAGCATTCAAATTAGTATGTAAAATTCCCTTCGTGAACGAAGTTTTTTGAATTAATTCGTTCATTTACCAGTAGTAATTTAATTTTTTGCAACTTCAAGCCATTAGGAATTATTTTATGAGTTAAAAATTACTTTTTAATTCCAAAAATTACCGTCAGCGTAAGTTTGGTGTTTATATTCAAGATTTAAAGCAAATAAGCGTTCTCTTTATAATCGATTTATTTCTAATCTGAAAAAGTTTCTTATTGGAACTAATTGTCTTCTGAGTGAAAGGGTCTTGAAAAAAGGTTTCTTTCTCTTGTGATGAGAAGGAGCGAAAAACTCAATAATGGGTGTTTTAGTGAAGAAAATTTGAGCCCTTCCGAGTGATCTTCCAGGCTTATTGCGAGCAATAGTAGTTTTTGGTGCACCATAAACGAATTTCATTTGCTCGGGGGTCTGTTGCCTCTCTCGGAAGAATCAAATTTTCTGCTTTGCAGCATCAAAGTCCTGAAAAAAGACCTTATCACGTCCTCCTTCTCATACGATTACTAAAATTGACCGAAGGGTAACAGTTTTCACCAGATGGTATCGCACTTTAGTCAGGAGGGTTGGCCAGTGCAAATCTGTCTCACTACGTCTTGTGCTGTCAGAACTTACGAGATTAAATCTAACGTAGAGCAACCTAATTTTGGAAATTTTGTCGGAGCAATTCGCCAGCTCAGATGTATTTTTTATTTCTATTTATGGAAAAGAATTCATCAAAGCTCTCGAGATTGAGAAGCCAGACCCGACTCCCTTACAGAGTAGCACAATTCGCATCTAAAATTTAATACTCAAATTCTGAAACTACAGGTAACCACATTGGAAGTTTATTTGCATAAGGAACTTAATTCATGAATCATTCATGTTTTCTATGTGTTGATCAATAACGAAATTAGCAGAGGCTCTGTTGCTATTAAAAGAAAAAGGAAAATTTCAAATTCTTCAAGGTGTTTCATAAGAAGAAGAAAAAGAGATTGCAGATTTCAAGCAGAATATAATCAATATTGATGAAAGTTGGCAAAAAATTCTGGATCCCAAAGCTCCATGAAGGACATAAGTAGTCGTTTTCTGAATGTTTACAGATTTGGTAGCCCATATTGTTGCAAATAAATTGATTTGGGTTTCTAACAGTACCAGAGAACTATTTCTTCGTTACTTCATTAAAGTCGGTATTGTGTAGCGGATAAAGTTCAAATAAGTTTAGGGAGTCTCTTTTCATGCAGGCTGTTTTAGGAAATATATTATTCTGAAATGCTTGCGTTCCTGGACATTAATCGGTGAGCTTCTCTGTTTGTACTTCCCCACCAAACTTGATACTCGTGCTGCCTGGTGAGTAAAATACTTTTTTTGAAGATTGAGAAAATGAGAAAATGAGTGCGCTACCTGACGTGGAAATGTGCGCGAAAAATCATATTTAGCCAAAATGATGCTGTAATGGACTTTGACCTGATTGGCATCGCTTTTTAGGACCCATAAGAGTTGGATCAGGCAGCAATAGAAAGAATTATAGTCCAAGTAAGATAACATTTGTCACTTAGGCAATTGATATGTCCTCCACATCTTAAACAGCTCATGTCCAAAACCTAGAAGCGTGACTTCGCGGAAGGCCTCAGAATGAGCAAGAATTTTAAGAAATTAACGGATTTCGGAACTTTCCAAAGTTAATTTTCATGGAGTTTTTTTGGAAAATTTAGGAGTGTTTGAGGAAATTTTTTGTTAGCAATAAAATAATTTTCGAAAACTTCTCCTATATAGTCAACAGGAAAAGCGTATTCTATATGCTTAGCGCGCTTTCAGTCTCTAACTTCGGATAACTTTAACTCGGCTCGAAGTTGTTAATAATTTACTCGTTCAATTTCAAGGAATCTCAGAAACATTTCACAAATCCGTTGATTTCTTAGAGGTTAAGGTTATTGTGCGAAGAATGGTGGGTTCAATTCAGCTGCCCTGGGTTGTGTCTATTTCTAAGTGAAATTCTTCAAGATTTTTGTTGTGCTTTTCGGAATCTCTTCGATAACAAAGTCGTTCCAGTATGAAAACTAGATCCCTCAGATTTCACCTGACTCTTGTTTAAGTGTCATTAACCTCTCAAGGATTTTCAGTTCTAGGGAATTTTTGGAGCGCCTCTCTGTCTTTTGTTGAAAAATGAGAATACTCGTATCAGAAAAGTGATTTTTCTCATGTACATTGTGAGTTATGAGGACTGAAAATATGTTCGTTCGGATGATGAATTTGTTATTTTAATTCAAAGTTCTGATCTTGTCGTAAGAGAGAGAACCTATCCAGACTTTTAACCCGCCAAACAAAGAGGAAAAGCAGTTTCGTGAGTAGAGTACTAGAAGGGGTCTAGTGAGAAATTTCTAGAGTTGCCATAAGTTGACGCATTGTGTCTTTTTTTGTACGCATTTACATATATTCGACGGAGACTTCAGATATTTCAAGAGAAGTCTCCATTTTAAGTAATTCTAACGCCTTTTTCTGAAAGTTCTTCCATTGAAGATTAGCTCATAACCTTTTTTCATAAGTTTTAAGAGCTCTAAGTCAACATTGATAGCTGACACTCTTCATCAGGATGCTAGTAGGCGCAATTTAAATAAAGTGGCCTGCCTACAGATATACATATTCATATCACCGCAGTAATTTCTCGATATCGATTGAAGATCAGTGCCGACCAGCATAAAAGCAATCCCTTGCTTTTAAAAGCGGTTTCAATTTCAATAGAAGCCTATTATTGACCCTCCCTTCAGTGAAAGAAGAATTATGAAGACTTTTTCACTGAATGAAACAAAAAATTTGTTATTTTCCAATGCTGATTACTTAGACTAGTTTTACGAGCAACTCCTTCAAACCGAAATTGACAAGTTTCTGATCTACTTCTCACAAATTATTATCTCTGATCTTATGCGAAAGAAGAATTCTTTTTTTTTTTCCAAGAAACAATTTAATAGAATATTAGAATAAAACTCTTTCGATTTTCTTCTTCTTAAATAAATTATTCACCTAGCCACATATCACTGTTCCGTGAGAACCAATTCAATTATAACCGTTAACTCTCCAAGCAGCGGCACCAAAGCCAATCTCATTCTGAAGACTATTACAACCTCAGCCCACGCCCTACTTACAATGTGACTCCATTTAACCACTTCTTTGCCTTTCTCATACGTGTAACCATTTTCCCGATAACGGTCATTAATCATTTTCGATTTCTGGTGCGCTAATTATTCAATGTTAGGCATGTATTCGAGAATTTATTTGAAATCAAAGATCTAAGCCCAGTCAGACGAAGTTGTTCTATTTTCCGGTTTTTAGTTCCGTTAAAATTTAGTGAAAAAACCTCTTGTACACTTAATTCTTCTATAAATCGCTCTAAAACGATCGAATTCATTCAGCAGTCCGAACTCAGAAGCCCAATAGGATCTTTCCATTTAAAAATCAATAGATCTTTGTAATTCTTTATTTTAAAATCAAGTCCAACGAAATACACAGCCATGATAAGCATTTCCATGGAAATAGAGTCGGAGCCTATCAAATATGAAGAAAGAGCTTTCATGCAAGTGGAGCCACAAAAATGCTGCAAGAAAAACTCTGTAAAATTCTGCAGAAGAGTCGCAAGGATACTCGTCGATAAGCTCACCACCAATAAAATTGAGTTTTTAAAAGACATTGCCGAGTTCCTTTCTTTCTTCCAAGCATCGCTCGAAAATCAAATTTTTCTTCTCTCAGGTGTGATAATCGACCCAAAGGGTCTAGAGAGCCTTCATCTTGAACTAATTAGAGTGATATGGGAAAAAAACCGCTGCGTGTTGTCAGAAAAGCAAAATTGTCGACTATCATTGGTCAACTTCGATGAGTGGGAAGGTATGTTTAGTTTCAAAGGGTTTTGCGAACGTCTTAAGAAATTGACTAAAGACTATGATCTGGTGCTGAAGAAAATAACTTTTATCGATAAGTCCAGTTCGAATGTTTTCGTTGGGTTTTATTCCAAGTTGCTCTTCACGTTGAACGTGTTGGCGCTTAACATGGTGATTTTCGGTGAAATGACCGTGGATAAAGATATAATGAATCTGATACCAGAGATCGATAATTTTAACCTGATGACGATGGAGCCGTGGCTGTATAAATTTTATAATCATACGAAAGCGAAGTTTGCGACCGAATGTTGCGTGGGGAACAAGGTGTTGTGTAAGATTTGTCGATCGAGTCTGCTGCCAGTGGATTTTCGAGAGCGACTGGCGCAAGCGCGCAAGAGATCTCAAGCGATCAAAACGGTGTTTGAGAGATATCAAATAGAGCTGGGTTTTCACAAAGAGGCGGCGATTGAATCAGTGATTTTCACCATTGTAACTTATGATATGTGGAGCTAGATGTTGAGTCAGCTCATAATTTATTATCAGAAAAATACAATGAGTTTGGTTATTTTTTGAAAAAGAATATTAATTTGTGGAATGTGAGGCTTTATGTTTTTCAGTCAAAGAAATTATGCTGCTTTCACAGATAATTGGTTTTATTTTTTGTGTTGGCCTTGATTAATTTCATGGATCAGTAACTTTCGCTATATTGCAAGAGAATATTTCTCAATTTTACCAATATTTGAGGCTTGTTTGAGTATGAGATGAATATGGATGATACTGAGTAGATTAAAATAATGTAATTTAACTTCGCTCATAGAGATTAACTATTCTGAAGTGCGCTGTCAATAACGAATAAACTTATGGTTGTTCTGGTTGATTACCTCTTAGTTTCGCATCAAAAACATGCTTGTTTAATTCTTTGAGACTTAACCTGAATGAGCATCCGGGTGGCTTAAAGCGATACCAAAATTATTTCGTCGAAGAGACTTAAATACTTCACAGCTATAAGACTGCCTTAGTAAGTTAGTTTACAATATTTTACAATATAGGTTTGATCACTTCCTAAAATTTGTAGTTTCAGTCAAACGCCGTTTTTGGTCTAAAAGCTCAAATTGGGGACCTTGAATCTATAAAAGTATCATTCGAGTCATAAAACAAAATTTGTCGGTCAATTTAGCTCTCATTATCTTAGTTTTATTAAGGCTCAACATTATTAAAAAAAAATTCTAATGTAATTTTAGTATATATTCCCGCTCTGATGAGGACTATTATTTGTTCAAGAAATTGCATCGCCACCCTCGAAAATTGCCACAATTTCTATGCTCACAATTAGCTACAATAATTCTGCGGTTCAATAACGAATATTAAAGTAAAATCGAAAATAATTTATAGCTAATGTTTGCTGAACGACTGATGTGTTCGTCTATATTTGGTTATGTGTTGAATTATCAAAGAATGGAAGTACGAATCGGAATTTTGAATTTCTGTGAGATTTCTGAAAGATGAGTTTGTTTAAATTGCGAATAATATATTGGCTTATAATTTCACGAAAAATTTTTAAAAAAGTGAGTCTGGCTCCAGTATGGGAAATACACTCGATTTCAAGAATCAATTGGAGTCCGTGAATTCAACGTCATGCTTCAAACCGAGAGACAAGAATGAAGGGAGACACTCAAGCCGTTCTTCGATGTCAAGGTTCGAGGAACTCCAGATAGCCATGAATGAAATACGAAACCACAACTTGAATTTCGGAGCAAATGGCAGAAAAAAAGATATCGAGCATTACAATTGGACGAACAGAGGATTTTTGAATCAAGAGCTGATATCTGAAGGGTCAAGAAAAAGCAGGAGGACCAAGAGTATGAGTGTGGCTTCAAAATGATCGCGATTTTCGCGTATTTATAACTGATCTTCCAATTCTTCGAACTCATTTCATTGAAGAAAACAAGTTTAATCAGCTCAGCATGCATTCTGAGGTGAGAGACTTTTTATTGTCCATGGTTGTCGAATGATTGGAGTTTGTAACGAAAAGAAACGAAAATTGATATTTAGGTTTCATAAACTTTAACTGTGATGTATTGAATGAAATTAACTTTATATTCTTTTATAGATTGTGCGGGCTGATATGCCTACCGATAAAACGGATAAATGCCTTATGAATAATAAACAACCCCGTAATACTGCTAATGAGCGTCTACCTCATAATTCGTGAAGTTATAATGCGAAAGAAATGGATTGCTTTTATCAAAAAAGTTTCTTATGAATTTGTAGAATTGATTGGTATTAAGTGCGGCAACCTCATCCCAAATCCAGGGAGCATTCCGCATCGAGACTGCACAGAGGATACAATGGATAAACAGGCAAAATAATACAAATGATCAGTAGCGTTATTATTGAAGTTCTGAATACTGAAAATCGATTTTGTCGATACAGTTTATGGTGTTGCCCGTTTTTTAAATTTATTTCCTAAAATCCAAATTCAGAGAAATAGACCTACGAGCATCCAATAGTCTTCAAGAATAGGGGCTGCTCCTCATGAAAGTCTGAAGGAGTCCAATTCTGGAAGAGTTACGCCTATGTTCTTTCATGTTCTAAGAAAGATACCAAAAAAAAAAAATGTTCCTCTCATTGATATTCACGTTACTCGTATATTTCTATTAATTTGATAATATCTTTGATTTGCTTAAGCAATGAAAAGTCTGAAATTCTCTTTCTGTATCAAATTTATAATTCCAAACTCAGATTGCATATATCAGTTAGCGCCTTTATAGCAATCACGAAAAATGTTACAAATTTTGAGCGTTGCACCCCAGCGCATGTATGTATATATCTATCTATGAATAAGGAAAAAAAAATTGGAAGAATTCCGCTGAAACGCTTAGGATCAGGAAATGAGCGCTTTCAGGCCAATTCGCATGAAATTGTCATCATCTGACTCACACCTTTATGGCAAGTTCTTCATCTTCATCAAATTTGTTTTTTGGCAGCTTTTTGGCAAATAAACCCCTCGGTGCGCCTTCATCATCAAAACAGAGGCAGAAAAAACAAATGAGGCCAATAGCGGCCACACTTATTCCCAATATGACGTATCTTAATAATGTTTGATTCAGGCTTTTAATGCTTGAATGGTTCTTTGCATCTTCGTGTGAGATCTCGGGGACAGCTGAAGAAGTAGTTTGTAAATACCCATCCTCAATAAACTCTGTTAGTGACTCTACAGTCCTATCACCATCAAATTCGTACTTTTTTCCATCTTTAATTAAAATGACTGTTGGGTAGCCTTGGATGGAGAACTGGCTCTCCAGATATGACTCCGTAGTGCTAATTGATGTCGTTATGAGGGGAAATAAATCAAATTACCAGTCTACGTCGCCAACTCCTATCTTTCCTTGGACACTAGCTGCGAAATCCTTCCAAGTGGGCTTGAATCTTTGGCAATGACTGCAATATGGAGAAAAGAAAAGGATAATAAAGTCTTTGCCTTCCGTAACGTCGGTGAAATTGGCTGAGGTGAGATGTAGGACAGGATCTTCGACTTTTTGCTTTTTAGCGAGTGCAACGCCCAGCATTGAGAAGAGGAGTAGGATGGCAGCCTTTGAAAGCATTCTCATGAGCGCTAATTTGAGCAATAACTCAACTTCAATATTTTTTAATCGAAATTAGTGAGTTCGATAAATAATGGTTCAAAAAATGAAATACAGTGGAGATAAACAAAGATTCGATCCGATAATCGAAGGAAGGAATTTCTCCATCGAAATCGAATACTACTGATTTACAGCAGCCCCGAACTGAGTTTGTGGATGAGATGATTTAAAACATAACAGCTTAGTTCTCTTAGAGTAAACTTGTGAAATTTAATGCAGAAATATTCTATGCTAATTAAACCTCAAGGAATTGAATTGAAGCATCATCATTGACACGAGCAATGGAAGCAAAGAAGTCTTAACGCTCTAGGTGAGATTCTATTGCGTTTCAGAGGCTCTCACTCTTCGAGACTAATTCTATGGCATGAATAATCGGGAAGCGATCAACATGGAAATCGCCCTCATTTGCACGGGATCTTGGAGATAGAGGAAACTTGATTACAGCTGTTCTTATCTCTTATTGAGAAGGTAATGAGAGTTCGGATACTAGTTATTGCAGAAAGCTTGAGAATTGCAATGAAACAAATACTTTTCAAAGTTGGCAACCAAAAAAAAAAAACTACTTTGGTAGTGAATTGATTCATGGTTGATGTCTGAAATCAAATGGAATATGCATGATATATCTTCATGAGAATCTACACGAAATAGCAAATATTTTGACAAATGGTTTTTTCAATGAGAGGCTTTGAAAATCTATTGCAAGGTTGAAGTTATTGAGTAGAAACAGCACAAATCTCCCTGTGGTTGTCTCTCGATAAAAATAAAAATATTCCAGCAAGAATATTGAAAGAATATTTGAAAAGATGTTATAGTAAGATAATTTGAAAATCAAATTGTGGCTGACAATGGAGATTATTTTTAATTCGACAACAACGCTCATTTTTCAGAGAAATACTTCTTTGATTTACTCTCCCTACAATCGACTAAAGAGAACCTGTTCTCTTAATAGTGGTAGACCTAACTCATTTCCTAAAAGAATCTTTAACATTCGAGAACTCCTCCAAAAGATACACTAGAGCTTGGTTTCATGTAGAACATCAAGACTAAAAAAAGAACCATTTGACAGAGATATCTCTTGCAAAGGCCTCAGTAGAAATTCTGGAATTGCGTCTCCCAAATACACTCAAGAGAAAATTCAAATTAGTTGCGAATTCAAAGCACTTCATTTTCAACTGCAGCAGACGCCTTGAAACTTGTCTTGCAACTATTATCAAGCATATGAAAACAATTTTGTTTGCTCTTTATACTACGAACTTTTTTTTTTCTGTCTTCAAATATTGTAGATCCAAGAACGTTCTTAGATTCTTCAATAAAATCCAAATCAAAAAAATGTTGATTAAAACAATCAGAAATTGCAGTGCTTTTGTACTTCCCAAGACCAAGAAGGCCGCCTCACTCCTCCGTCGTGAAGTTCAACTTCATTTTATCGAGCCTTCTGCTTACCAAACAAAGAGTTTCTTCCTACCTTACGGAAAATACTTCTCAAACACAAACTCTCAATACGAATCTCTGCTCTCTTCTGCAAGAGATCTTCGCGAGAAAGGAAACCTTGATGACGCACTTGCCTCATACCTCGAGGCTGAAAAAAATTTATCAGAAGCTTCAAATGAGCCTACCCCAACAAAAATGAAGCTGAAAGTCGAAATTGCGTCTCTTTACGAGCAGAGAGGAGACATCAAACCCTGCTTAGACTTGCTTTTCGAGGCCTCTGACATTTCTAAAGCCTGCTTTGGTGAAAAGGATATGGAAACCGGTCGAATTTTCGCGAGAATCGCCAGTTCCTATGACCAAGCAGGGCTCGTGTTCGACTCTTTGCAGGCTAAACTAGCCGCTCAAAACATTTTCTCCCAAATAGAACATAAAATGGAGCCAGACTATCTTGGAAAATTTTACATTAGCCTCGCGAAATCTTACGCGGATAACCATCAATTCGGTCGCAGCATTGAAGCCGCACTTAAAGGAATTCATTTATTGGAGAAAATTCCTGAAAACATCGATCTGGTCGCCACTGCCTATTCCAACATGAGTTTCTGTGCTCTTTCTCTGAGGAATTACACCCAAGCCATAGAGTACGCTCAAAAAGCTGTAGATATTCTATCTTCTTCGCACGGAAAAGATAGCGTGATGCTCTATTCAGCGCTTGCAAACTTGGGACAGTGCCATGATAGAGCGAAGAATTATTCAGAATCTATTGAGGTTAAAATGCGAGCATTAGAGCTGGCGCAAAAGCACGCCGGGCAGGACAGTTCTCTCACAGCGAACGCGTATAATAACCTAGGATATACCTATTATTTAATGAAAGAGCACGAAAAAGCTCTAGAGTTTTATAACAAAGCACGTGAGACGACAGAATCAGTCTTAGGAGAGTCTCATCCAGCGACCCTTGACATATATTTAAATATCGGAAGTCTTTTGCTGGAGCTCAAAGAATTAGATCAAGCAATGGAGTTTTTCAATAAATATTTGAACGGCGTTGAGGAGGGCGAAGGGGATAAGAAAAGTGAGGAGTATTATAGAGGTTTAACGCTTAGAGCAAGAGTGCACCAAGGAAAAGGAAGCCTTATTGCAGCTATAGAGGATCTGAAATTAGCTGTTGAGATCGCAGGGCAGGTTCACGGAGCAGAAGGCATCGAGCTACACTACTTATACCTCCACCTTGCACGGGCGTTAATGGCAGCGAAAGAGTTCGAATCAGCGTCGGATGCGTTGAACAAAGCGAAGAAGATATGCGAGAAACATTTCCATGAGGATAGCGTTGAGAAGGGCCTGCTGTTGGAAGCAATGGCAGAATGTAAAGCACGGCAAGGAAAAGGTACTGAGGCAATAAATCTTGCGAAGAAGTCGATAGCGATATTGCAAGCACATCTGCCGAGTAAGCATCCCGCCATATTAGCCAACCAAAGGCTCATTGAATACGTTCAAAGCCAGGGAATTTAGTTTATTTGTTCTGTTTAATAGATACTCTCAAGAACTATTAACTTAACTTATCAATCAAAGCTGTAATTGTATCTATTTGAAAATATCAGAAAAAATCTCACTTGTTAATTTCACATGATGAAGAATTGTTAAAAAAAAAATAATATAGTTAATATGAATCACCACCAAGGCGAATCCAATAAAAAAACATCTGGCAATAGAAATTTAGTAAAAAAAAGATCAAAATAATGCATCTTTTATAAAAAAAACCCGCAATGATTACTTGTATAATAATAATCTTAACTACAATTAAGTTCAAAGGTGCGTTCATTAGATTTTTGGAGTTGCTTCTCCGCTTTTATTCACAATCTGCCCATGGCATCTGAGAGAATGACTATTTCTCCTCATTCTTCTGTCTTTAACGATATTATATCCATTCTATTATTGAGATCAGATACGAAACATGTCGATAATATTTGTATCATACATTAACAATCCAAGGATCAGCTAGAACCTCGAAAGGAGTATATCTTTTCTCGGGATTCTTTTGTAATAAATTCTGAACCAAATTTTTTGCACCTTCAGAAACATTTTCCCATTTTTCTCCGCTCATTTCATATTCCGCAGCAACGATTTTTTCAATGAGATCAGTTTTTAGCTCTGCTTGGAATGGCAAGGAACCGCAGAGCATCGTGTAGAGGATTACTCCAGCGCTCCAAGAGTCAACGAGCTCAGTGTACTCAGAGTCTTGGAATACTTCTGGTGCTATGTAAGACACGGTTCCAGTATTTGTCCACATTCTGAAGTTGGCTTTTGAAAGCGCTGAGTAGTTTTTCGTAGCTTGAAACTTGGAAACGTTAAAGTCTATTATTTTAACAGAGTCTCCATCTAAAGCAGATTCATTTAGATTAAATTACTAATAGGTTATATTACTTTCAGAAACAATGATATTTTCAGGCTTGAGGTCTCGATGGCATACTCCATTTGCGTGGAGATACTGGACGCCAGTAATAATTTGCCTGAATATTTTTGCAGCAAGAGTTTCTTTACAAAATATGGAGATTTAGAAATTGGAACGGCTATTTATCATTACCAGGAAGCTTGCCTCTCCTAGCAATAATCTCTTGAAGTTCCTTTCCAGGAGCGAGTTCCATAACAGTATAGATCTTTTGCTTCGTGCAGTCGATGTACATCTCATGGACATTCACAATATTTTTGTGAGAGAGAGATTTTCTCTTGCAAAATTCGTTTACATTCTACAAATAGGCTAAGCGTTAAGTCGCTCGTTGAAAAACTTACCAATGTCATAACTTCTTCATCCCCTCTCGTATTTGTGATTTTCACAGCGAACTCTTGGCCAGAATGAAGACAGCGGCATCGTTTTACGATCCCTGAACATCCCTGACCGAGAACTTCTATTTCTTCATAGAATTCATGAAAGTTCCCGTTGATGAAGTAGAGAGAATCGGTGCTTCTTTGAGCAAGGTGCTCCTTAAACAGCTCTGAGAAACCAGCGTTTGAGAAATTGCCTTAAAATTAATCACTTTAATTTTATGTCAAGGAACGACAGTTACGATAAGACATCTCTTGCTTCGAATTTAGCCCTAAAGCGCTCGGTGAGCATGAAGGAGAGCTGCCATCACCAACATGGCCGTTTTCTGTGAGACTACTTGGTTGAGGAGCTAAGAATAGTTAAATAAGCTGACCTTGCTAATGATATTACTAAAAGTCAGTCTTTTTAATTCAATTCGGCAGCTTCCTTGGCTGGTTCCTAGACCATCAGATACAGATATAAACATTTGAACTAGGTATCAATTAGAACGTTTAATAATGATAAAAGTTAAGTACACTTTAGACCGTTTCTTATGGAATTCATTCTATTGTTACGTGGATCTGCTGATCTGCTTTGATTTATCAACTGAGGTAATTCAGGGCTTTCACAGCAGGTTGAATCAAAGCTAAATCGCGTGAGTGTTAATATGAGAGAGAAAAAAGCGAAGTGGCTTACTCGACTTGAGTGAAATCAGCGCTTTTGGCTTTGCGGGTATCCTCAAAGAAGTCTTCAACGAAAGAGTTATTCATTTGTGTTATTGAGAGTGGTTTGTGTTGTTTTTTGGAATAATTAGCAGTTATGAGAGATGGCTTAATTATATAGACCTTGAGCTAAAATTATCGATACTGCAATCTGCGATAGTTCGCTTGCGTTTTAATTAATTCTGAGCGGAAACAGTCGTATTGTGTGCGATTAAAATTGAGTTATTGATGGCAGTTATTTTCGAAACATACCTCTAATTTTATCTCTTAATGCCTGAAAAAAACCAGTAGCCAAACTCCAAATGAGAAAAATGATTAGCAAAATAATTTTACAGTAAACGTTACGCGTCTAATATAGCATTTAGTGCTGGACAGCCTCTCTGGGGAAGCATGAATGGAAAAGAAAATGCAATTAGATATCTTCTCATGTTTCATAATTGTTTCAGGCATTTCTGCAAATAACTCATGTAAAGCAATGATTCTGGTTCCTCATCAGAAAAAAGATAAAATTTCTATTAGGAATCGTTATTTTATGAGATATTTTAGAACGGAAAAAGGAAAGTCAATATATCTGAGAGAAATGATCGAGCGTTTCATTCAATCTGCAAAGTGCCGCATCTTCAGGAGAAAATGTGGTAGAGACCATTTCATTTGGTTTGATCAGTTATACCTGCTGAGGGAAAAATGTAATCAGGAAACGTTTTGAATTCGCAAACTCTTTTCTCTAATAATATGTTCTCTCTTTTGAAATTAGCGAGCTCAAACGTTGACAACTAACATCCGCCTCATTAATATTCCAAGAAAACAACCTAATTTCTGGCTGATATTTTTATGAAAGTCACAATTTGCTTGTTATTGCAGCTTATTCGATTATCCACTATTCCAGAATATTCCCATCTCAAATTGGATCAGAAGGCTCGAAGGATCAAATTCAAGTTAGATGCGATCAATGGCAATCATTCTGAGTTTATAAGTTATATTGAATCTAATAAATTAATCAAACCTGGAGTTAAACGATAATGATAATGATATTGAATTATAGTGATATTAGTCTCATGAATTAGTAATATAAGTAGATGTTTAATTAATTAGTTCACACTTCTACAATTTCGTATAAATCGCTAACATTGGCTCTTTGTTCTCATAAGCTAACCCATAATCCATTCTTAATTTGAACGGTCTTTTAATATCAATGTGATACCTCCTCACAAGCTCCACTATCATTGATTTAGCTTCCACATACGCCAACTGTTCTCCTATACATCGTCTCGGTCCTGCTGAGAAAGGAGTGAAAGCGAAAGGATCATTAACTCCAGAATCAGTCTTTTCAATCCATCTCTCAGGTCTGAACTCCTCCGGATTTGAGAAATATTTTGGATTGGACCCCACAATTCTAATCACTGGAGTAACAATGTCTCCTTTATGGACAAGCAGATCTCCAATCATAACATCCTCTGTGGCAACTCTTGGGAATATAGTATCTGCAGGTCCATACATTCTAAGGGTCTCTTTCATTACTGCAGTTAAGTAGTCCAACTTCGATAGCTTCTCGTAAGTGATTTCTCCTGTTTTACCAATATGTTGCATTATTTCCTCACGTAGTTTTTCTTGGACATGCGGGTAAAGAGCTAAGAAGTAATGCATCATCGCAATCAAGTTTAGAGTGGTATCGGTCCCAGCGAGCAAGAAAGTCACTATCTGGGATATAAGCTCTGAATCAGAGAGACTTTCCTCAGGGACCGGATGCTTTGAAGCTTCTAACAGAAGGAGTTCGATTAGGTTGCGAGTATGATTTGAAGAGGAAAGAGATTCATTCTCTTTGGATAGCTTTTCTCTAAAATCATTGAGTTTCTTGCGAGCAAATTCAAGAACAATCTTCGTTTCTTGATTGCATTTTCTATCTTCGGCTCTCAATCCCAGCTGAAAAAACCCGGGACCAAAGAACACATTGAATACACTGAAGCTCTGTTGTGCTATCTCACCAACATTGTGCAGAATGAGCTCCAAAAACTTTTCAGATTCAGCTCCAGAAACAATATCTTCCTCTCCGAAAAAGGTCCTCCAAATCACTCTAGACGTATACATTTTCATTGCTTTCTTCACGTCAATCATTGATGTTGAAGGGATTTCTTTGGATTCTTCTTTGACAATATAATTCTCTATCCATTCTTGGCCTTTCCGATTGATTATAGGTATGCATGCATTGATATAATCATAGTGAAAGACTTGAGATATCAGCTTCCTCTGAGATTTCCATTTCTCTCCTTCGGCAACGACAAGCCCTCCGGGAATAAGCTGGAGCATTGGTCCAAGAAAAGCTGGTTCTTTGACAAACTTGCTTTGCTTGATAAAAAACTCCTTAATCAACTCTGAGTCGTAGAGGTCAATTCTAAGACCGTTGAACATAGGATAGAAAAGAGCTCTGAGGTTAGGATTAGCGATTATCCGCTTGACGGCAGAGTAATATAGATCATCATGAGTTTTAAGATCAGCTTGCATCTTGGCAAAGTCTCCCAACACAGGAGTGTAAACGAAGCTTCCTCCTTTGAAGCCTTTGTAGCGTCTCATCTTAATATATGGTATAAGCAAATATTTGGAGATGAACCTGGTGATCAAGATCACCACAACTGTGATGATAATAGTTGTTAATGAAGGGAGCTGCATTGGATGTTTGGTTTATCTGCAAATTAATTCATGTATTATAAGAATGGTTGGTTTCCTTGCTTTTAAAGACAGATTTCTTCGAAACGAATTATGATTTTCTGAAAAACAGTATGAATAAAAGTAAAATTACTGACTGAAAAATTTCCTCACGGTTTTTTTTTGCATCAGCTATGAGCAAATTTGTTTTTTAGATATAAACTCAGAAAATCCTTAGTGAACTTTACTTGATACTCAGTACTCTAACATAACGCCTTTTTCAAGACAAAAAAAGAAAGATCATCTTATTACTCCAGCATGTTGAAATTTTGTAGTATTAACATAACTCAATGAGAAAGCCTATTCCTGTCTCGTAATGAAAGTTTAAAATTTATGATTTTTGAATGCCATTCAGATTGTTTCAAGTCTGTGTCATGCAGATAATCAGCGAAATATGAATTACTTAAAACGAACATTCATGAATTTTTCATATATTAATTCAGCAGTAATACTCTGTAGTAAAATGCTTCGAGCATCTTACAATTTTGTATAAATGCCAATCATTGGCTCCTTATTCTCATAAACCAAGCCATAAGCCATTTTCAATTTAAAAGGTCTCTGAATATCAATATGATACCTCCTTACAAGCTCCACAACCAGAATCTTCGCTTCAATATACGCCAGTTGCTCCCCAATGCACCTTCTCGCTCCTGCTGCGAATGGAGTGTACGAAAAAGGATCTTTGACTCCAGGGTCGGTCTTTTCTATCCATCTCTCCGGTCGAAATTCCTTAGGATTAGTAAAATATTTCGGATTCGCATGAACGACCTTAAACCCTGCAGCAATCGTATCCCCTTTCCGAACAACCAAATCTCCAAGCACCACATCCTCTATCGCTGTCCTAGGGAACGTAACGTCTGCTGGTCCATATAACCTCAACGTTTCCTTTAGTATCGCGGTGAGATAATCCAACTTCAACAGCTTCTCGTAAGTAATCTCTCCTGTTTTGCCAACATGCTGCATTATTTCCTCTCTAAGCTTCTTTTGAACTTCTGGGTAGAAAGCCAGGTGATACTGTGTGATCATGAGCAGATTCATCGTTGTATCTGTACCTGCGACTAGGAAGGTCATTATCTGATTCATAATCTCGAAATCAGAAACGGTTTCTCCTCCCTTTTCTTGCTTCGAAGCCTCAATCAGAAGCCGTTCAATTAGATTACGAGAATGCTTATCCGACGGCGAATCCTGTTCTTTCGCCAGTTTTTCCTTGAAATAATTAAGCTTTTTGCGTGCAAAGTTCTCAATCAAGCGCGCCTCGTGGTTATATTTTCGATCCACTGCCCTTAGTCCCAAATCAAAAATCTTCGGACCGAAAAACAAATTGAGGAGACTAAAACAGCGTTCAAGTGAAGCATTATCGAGTATCATTTCAATCAACCTTTCTGTTTCTGCCTCAGAGTCGATTTCTTCTTCTCCGAAGAATATCCGCCAGACTGTCTTCGATGTGTACATTTTCAAGGTTTTCTTGACATCCACAGTCACTTTTGATTCGTTTTTGCAATAGGTGTCAAGCCATTCAAGGCATTTGAGGTTGATGATAGGAAGGCAGGCGTTGATATAATCAAAATGGAAGACCTGCGAGATGAGCTTGCGTTGGGATTTCCATTTCTCTCCTTCAGAGAATACCAAGCCGCTTTTAAGCATTCGGCTCATGGGCGCGAACATAACGGGATCTTTAATGAACTTTGCGGTTTTGGAGAAAAACTCTTTAATTAGCTCTGGATCATAGAGATTAACCCGAACAGTAGCCAGGAAAGGGAAAAAGATGGCTCGAATGTTAGGATTCTCTTCGATTCGCTTGATCGTGGACGCGTACAGGTCGCCGTGAGCGTTGAGATCAGCTTGCAGGTCTATGAATTCTCCAAGTAAAGGTTTGTATAGGAAATGACCTCCTTTGAAGTTTTTGTAGCGCATCAGCTTGATGTAAGGAAGAATGAAGTATTTCAAGATGAATCTGATGGTCAGAATGATGACTACTGTCACGAGAATAGTCGTAAATGAAGGTAGTTGCATTTGGGTTGGTAAAGCAATGATTTGTTGGAACTTATTTGTTGGATATTTTAGAAATCTTAAGAACAATAATTCAGAACTAAGTAAATCCCGCTATTTTAATTTTCCAAATTTTTTTGTCGAAAAAGCGGGATCATTAGGGATGCTTGTACTAAATTAATCAGTTTCCTTTTATTTTTTGCAAACATACTTTGGAAATTGACTGAAATATTCAAATTTCCTGTACTTTAAGGTTGAGCTATAAGAACTCTGAAATAAGTTAGTCCTGACGGTGTTATAGAAATCAACTAATACTAGTTGGAAATTAGCTCTGGCCTCTTTTATAATTTTGTATAGATTGCATTAAGAGGCTTCGTGTTTTCGTAAATCAATCTGCACTCCATCTTTAATTTATAAGGCCGCTCTATATCAATCTGATATCTTCTTACAAGCTCCGTAATCATGATCTTTGCTTCAGTCCAAGCTAACTGCTCACCAATACACCGCCTCGCTCCATTAGAAAATGGAGCATAAGCGAACGGATCCTTGACTCCAGGATCTTTCTTCTCGATCCACCGTTCAGGGCGAAACTCTTGAGGATTTGAAAAGCTTTTCGGGCTCGAGTGGACGATTTTCAAGTTTGGCAGAATCTGTGTTCCTTTTCGAACAAGCAGATCTCCAAGTATGACATCCTCTGTAGCAACTCTGGGAAAGGTCGAATCTGCAGGTCCATAAAGCCTCAGAGTCTCTTTCAAGATCGCGGTGAGATAATCCAACTTGGAGAGCTTCTCGTAAGTAATTTCACCGGTTTTATCTAAGTGTTGTATTACCTCATCTCGAAGCTTTTGCTGGATTTCTGGGTAGAGAGCGAGGAAGTAGTGAGTCATAGTGAGTAGATTCAATGTGGTATCAGTGCCTGCAACCAAGAAAGTCACTATCTGTGACATGACGTCCAAGTCAGAAACTTTTTCTTCGTTACCAGATTGTTTTGATGCTTCTAGCAAAAGAAGCTCAATTAGATTGCGCGACTGTTTGGGAGCAGAATCTTTCTCTTTGGATAGCTTTTCTCTGAAGTATTTGAGCTGAGTTTTAGCAAAAGTATCAACGATTTGATGTTCAAAATTGTATTCTCTGTCTGATGCTCTCAGTCCAAGCTTGAAAAACTTGGGACCCAAGAAAAAGTTGTAAAGACTGAAGCAGCGTGTCATTGCTCCTGAAGCGTAATTGAGAATTGTTTCCATAAATTTCTCAGAGTCAACACTGGTTTGAATGTCTTCCTCTCCGAAAAACATCCTCCAAATTACCCTGGAAGTGTACATTTTCATTGTTTTCTTGACGTCTAAGAACACCTGCGTTCCGTCTCTACAATAGGAGTCTATCCATTCTAGACACTTGCGGTTGATGATAGGTATGCAGGCGTTCATATAATCGAAATGAAAGACTTGAGAGATGAGTTTTCGCTGTGACTTCCATTTCTCGCCTTCAGTAAAGACCAAACCGTTTCTGACAAGTGAAGGTAAAGGAGCAAACATTTCGGGATCTTTTATGAACTTTGAATAGTTAGCAAAAAACTCTTTGATGAGCTCTGGATCATAGAGATTGATTCGAACACCAGTCATCAATGGGAAAAACAGAGCTCGGATGTTAGGATTGGCTTCTATTCTCTTAAAAGCAGAATAGTAGACGTCTCCATGAGGTTCGAGGTCGGCTTGATGATTGGCGTAGTCTCCAATAAGAGGAATGTAAACAAATTCTCCTCCTCGAAAGTTTTTATAAGCCATAAGTTTGATGTAGGGACGGATGAAGAATTTGAAGATGAATCTGATGAAAAAGACAACGATTATTGTCATTATTATAGTTGAAATTGAGGGTAGCTCCATTGTTTTGGGTTTTGGATCCTGATTTTTTAATTTCTTTATCTAAAAAATAATTCATCGCTTTATGTAGCAATGATTGTAAAGAATGGTATGCTTCATTAGATGAATATGAAAAAACTAAGACAATATTAAGAATACAATTATTATTTAGTGCCCGCTTAAGGATAAAGTCGATTGATAACTTGGAAATCCTCAGGGATTTGGTAGAGAACTGAGTAATGAGTCATATTAACCCAAGCTGAGTCACTAAAATTCATTAAATAAATGAGTCTATTAGATACTCATTTTTTGGAGGAAAATGCTGTTTTGGGTATTTTCATTGTGGAAACTTGAAGGACTGATAATTTAAGTTCCATTCTGAATTGCTCATTAGAAATCATCTGAACAAGCCCCAAGAACATCTTTTCTGAGTCTGGAGCTACAAAACATTTTCTATATGACTGGCTTTCAATAGAGCTAAAAACAAAACGAGAATTATGAGATAAATCTACTCAATATCCAAAAAAGGAGTATTTTATATGCTATCTCCACCTTGAGTCCTTAACCTTTCAACTTCAAAACAAGAAGTTTTGTTTTAACAAAAAGATGCAATAAAAATGTCTATTCTCTTTGATATAATGAAAAATCGCCTCTTTGTGGCTTTTATGATTGAAAATCGGAAATGATATCAACCACAGTTTGATAGAGTTGCAAGACTAATAAAACAATCCCAAATATAAAAAGAGCTCCATAAAGCACCTGCGTAAGTCTCAGTGGTTGAGCCCTGTAATCCGCAGCTAAATCCACCACTTTTAATGATGAACGATCTTTCCCAACACTCTGCTTCTCGCTGTCACGGTGCTGAGAATCCATCAAAGGGGTAAAAACAGAAGAAACATCTGCTCGATCCTGTGCGCAAGCCTTCAAATGCAAGCAGATCGGAATCACATAAAGGAGTCCAAATCCACAAACTGCACCATCGATAGCCAGAATTGTCGAAGGAAACAGGTCAAAAATACCCGCTGCAAGCATACAAGCGGTCTGAAACACATTAAAAAGCCAAAATGCCCATTCAGGGGGTTTCTTGTTTGCTCCGAAGGCCAACTCGAGTACCTAACGAAGTTCATGTTCACCTCAGATTCGCAATAAAAAGGAATTGTCTACCTGGTTTCTGACGATGAAAACGATCATAGGAATAACAGTCGAGAGGTGCAATAAAACAAACGTCGAAGCGACAATCATAAAGTAAAAACCGAACAGGTCTTCACGTGTATAACAGTCCATGATAGTCTATAACAAATGATAGAGAGTTGCCCGCTATGAAAGATTCTTACCTTTGATTTCTGGTCCTTGAAATCAATTGCATTGCAGTTCGGTCGCCAAGACACCGCCATCCCTCCAAGGACGCCTAACGCCGCGTAAACTGTACCAGAAAGAAAATAAGCAATCCCAAGGTCTCTGGTATTATTGTGCGCATTTCTGTTGTATCTCATGATCTGAATGATCAGATTGTGAATTAAAAACGCCAGAGCGAAAATCCCTGAAATTGTGACTACATCAAATGACATTAGCGGAAAACTCGTTCCGATCTCGGCTTTCCTATTAGAAGAAGCAGATATTAGCTTGCGTGCGCAACAGAATAATAAATACCAAATGAAGGAGACATGATTGGTGAAGATTGCCTGAAATCCAGTAACCACTACAAAAATAACAAACATGCACAGCGCGATGATTCCAATCGAGTTGAATTTAAGGATGAAACTCAGGTTTTTGATAGAAAAGAGGCAAAAGCATATCGACACCAAAATAACCGTAGCCCATGGGTGCGAAAATTCTTTGAAAGTGATGACATCTGGTGCTGGAAGAGTGAAAAAGCTTTTGAGAATCGTATAGAACGGATCGCTACCAGAGTGAAGAGTTAAACGCAGTGAAATGAAGTAAGTCGCTTACAGCATGAGAAGGAAATAAGCAACATTCGCAACGTAAAGTAAAAGAACTGAACTCCATAGGAACACCTTTCTCCATTTTTTGCCTGTGATTGTAAAGAGATTGAATGAGAAATGCGAGGTATATCTGCTACCCATAACGCGTTCAAGGACATCAGAAAGGTCTCCTTCGTGAGTGAGGCGGTGAATGATGCAAACATTGCATGTTTTGAAGTTTACCCAGCCGATGATTATGACGCTGACTAGATCGAAGAATTTTTAATGCGGACTAAGATTTTTGAGCATGAGAGATATAGGAATACGTATTGAAGGTATCAGGCCAGCTTGCAGAAATTGCAGGGGAATAACCAGCATGCCTGTGCCGATCATAGTATTAGTGATGCTAAAATAGTAATTCATGAGGGATTTCATCTTTATCATTACTTGAAAATTGTGACAAGCGAGCCCTGTTTTTTTGTGTGAAAGCTCGCTTTATCTCGGAAGCCCAGAGTTTCGCTGATGACTGATGCGAGGGGGGCTTCTAATATGCTCTTGTCTCCTAAACCGGCTTCCATTGGCTTAAAAGATATTGATTTTTACGAAAACAAGATATTTTTAATTGATGTTGATTCCTAAATCGTTTAAATCATCATTCCTAAGTGTAAAGTAAGTTTGATAAATATCTTTGATCGCGTAGACAAGACATCTCTTTTTAATTGTTTTTTTTTAAGTACTATAGCTTTAAGAGAGCAAAAGGTCATTTGGAAATAGAGCACTCACTTCCACAGTGTGTTAGATGGAAAGATAGCTAGCTATTTTGAGAGGCAAAGTTCCAATATAGATCTGCATAGATTGTCCATTTCACTTAGATGACAGATATAATCTGTAATATAATAGTTGATATTCCACCTACCTAAGAGCTTCTGGTCCTTTATATCTATCATCGCTTTTTTCGAGGCGAATTATCAAAAACTACTAATTTTCCCTCTGACACAAAAGAATGTGACTATTAACAAGCCTTTGAATCAATATCTATTAGGAGCTTCTTATACTTTGGAATGGACGAAAGTTCCGTTTGATCCACAAATTAAGTTAAAAGTTTATCTGTTGAAAAAAACTTAGGTATTGTTTTTAATTCCGCGATTGTCTCCCCGGTAACGAATCTTACAACCAATATTATAAAGGAGTTGCTACGATGACTCTCAGAAATTCATAACAAATTTTATGTACTTTCGCTGAGATATCTAAAGCCGTGTAGCAGATAAAACACAGAGCTTGAAATAAAACTTTCTTCAAGAAAATAAATTAATTGATGAACTCTTCTAGCCAAATGGATGATGCTGGTTCAAAGTCTCCTTCACAGCATACTATAAACCTCGAGAATTTGTGTAGAATTTGTTTGGAATCAAAGGAACTTCTCTTGTTACACGACGCTTGCAATTACTGTTCACGATGCATTCTCAACCACACCATTCAATCCGCAAAACAGCATCCTTTCGAATTAAAAACCTCAGGACTAATCAAGTGCCCTTCTCATAATTGTGACAACAAAATCCCCATTCTTACCATTATTACTCTACTTTCTCCATCAGAAAAGGAAGCTCTTAGCAACGAACTAACAAAGATTTACGCAATCAGAGCCACTGATGTACTCTCCTGTCCATCTCATAATTGTAATTACGTGGGCTACTTAACACCAAGCCATACTGGCTGCAACCAGCCTTTTACCTGCGAAAACTGTCAAACTCAATTTGCTCATCCCATCGTTCAACTGCAGCCCTCTTCTAGGTGGAAAGAGGTTCTGAGCTTTCTGACTAAAGCATTTACCACGAAGAAATGTCCTCATTGTGGAGTACGAATCACTAAAATGGATGGATGTGATAATATGGTATGTGGAAACTGCAGAAGAAATTTCAAATGGAGTACTGTCTCTTATTCAGGCTGGAAAGTGGTTATGAGGGTTTTGTTGGTGGCAGTGTTGCTTCTATGTGCCTTTTTTTACCGCGAAATTTGGCATTTTGTCCTTGCTTACAAAAAAAATATTTTGGAAATAACATTAGGGTTTATCGAGGCAGCGATTGGACTTGTGGTGCTTAGCATTCAAATACAATATCATCTTTTAGTGTTTGAGACATTCCGTGAAAGAGGTTGCATGATGAACGTAATTCTGTCGTTTGTTCCTTTCGCGATAGAATATATAATTTATAGCATGTTCCCGACATTCATGAGAGGGGTGTTTTTCATGATGGCAATAGAAATAGGTTTCTTTGGGATAGTAGCGATTTATGTATCTTGCTCCATGGCGATTACTCGAGCGTATCGACGACGACCTCACCGTCCTGAGGAGCAAATAGCGCTTGTCGAAGATTTTCGAGTTCAACATCAAGAACCTCCAGAATAATAAAGTTCATATTTGAATTTTTTGTGTATGAGTGTCAATTTTGATTCTTTTTTCTTTGCTCAAGCTTTTTTAATCTGAATTCATGAATTGGTTTTGCGAACAAAAAAAGAAAAAATGTCATTTTATAGGCGTTGATTGAGGAGACTGTATGAGTTAATAAGAAAATCCACTATTATATGATTGGTAACCCAGTGGGGGGTTAATGCTAGTGTCTGATCGAAAGGCTGCTTGCATTTTTGTTTTCTGGAATAATGTAGTCGGTTGAGCATGGAGTCTACACAAAGCAAAGAGAAAAGAGATGAATGCGCTGCTGTACTAATCTTTCAAGAATATGTAACTGTGTTCTGGACCAAAGCAAACGAAACAGTGAAGCTTTTTGATAAATATGTGAAAGCTTAATAGCAAGAATCGTATAAATGGAGTGTCACTGCTAAGTAGTTTGCCTTTGCTTATGGACGAAGTTATGATAGATTCTCACCTGGCTGAGATTTTTTCCTTTTGCTATTGAAATTCACGATTGCCGGAGGTATTTAGTTTGTCCTCATGAACCTCAGTTAATACATTATTCATCAATCAATGATATTTTCTCTGTCTGGAAAGAGAAAAAAGTCTGCAATATTAAGAAAATTTAACTCCCAACACTTTCTTCCTCAAGTAAAAATTTGTTAACCAGCTCAGCCAAATTTCTCCTCCAAGCCAAATTTATTTCTCAACATTTCAATATTTATTTAAATCAGTTCACTTAGCTGTATCTCGAAATAAAAAGAATGCAGCTCTCTCATGTACTGAGGTAAAGCCCAGCTTCCACATTAACTTCAACATAAGCATTTGAATAGAAGAACTTTTTCGACCAAAAGCAAGTTCATCACGAAAAACAGTCCCTTCATTATTAACAAAAACAATCTTTTTTTCAATGAACTCAAAACGAAACACCTCATCGAAGAAGCTACTATCTTCAAAAAGTTCACAAGCAACCAATTCCTTAAATACATGGACAACAACTTCCAAATGCTTCCATTCCTCTTTGATAAAAGCAAAATCGATCAAGTATTCACGCATTGACACACAAACTTCATCAACTTTTGAAAAGTTTAAATTGAAGTTTCTATCAGAGCCCACTTACCAGGAACAAGTTATGAGATGGTTCGGACAGAACAAAACTCAAGTAAATTTGTTGGAGAGAGCTATTGAGCTTATCACTCAGTGTTTTTTTTAGCGAAACGTGGAGTTAGCTGCCGATAACCATATCACCCAGGATGATTTATTGCTTCTGCAGCCATTCATCAAGTTGTATATTGAGTTTATAAAAGAAAACTACCCTGAGGAATATGAAGTGTCATCGGTGCATTTGGCTAAATTGGTAATCGACCCCAATCTTCTCTCACTGAGCTAAACATCATAACAGGACATGAGATTGCCTCATGAGTGGTTTCCTAAGACTAGAGAACTCAAGAGACGCGTAATTTATCATACTGGGCCGACGAATTCAGGAAAAACTTATTCTGCTGTGGAAGACCTGATACATGCAAAGTCTGGAGTGTATTGCTCGCCGTTGAGGATTTTGGCAGCAGACATTCAAGAAACCTTAGAAAAAAGAGGTGTGGGCTGCAATTTGATAACTGGGCAGGAGAAAATCCTCAGAGAAGACGCTGCGCATACCTCGTGCACGGTAGAAATAACCAATTTCAATGAAGATTACAAAGTTGCGGTCATTGATGAAATCCAAATGATCGGAGATGAACTTAGAGGCGCTGCCTGGACCAACGCGCTTCTTGGTCTCCATGCTGAAACCGTGCATTTGTGTGGAGATCCGCGAGCTTTGGCTTTGGTTGAAAGGATTTGCCACATCACAGGAGATATAGTAACTGCCAATAAGCAATGGTCATTGAATTTACTCTGCGTGTAGTTTGAAGAGCGGCAATATAAGAGATTCAGTAGCTTGTACGTCGAAAAAAAGCCTTTCAAATTAGAGGAAAACCTGCGCCCTGGGGATTGCGTGATTACGTTTTCCACTCAGCAAGTGCGTCAGATAAAAAATGTAAAATCGAGATGAATGATGGGTTGTTGATCAGTTACTTGAATTGAACTTAGAAAATAAATGAACTAAAGGGCGAAGGCTCAAATGTATGTGCGGTTTTGTATGGCAGTTTACCCGCGGATACAAAAAGAGATCAAGCAAAATTGTTTAATGACCCAGATTCCAATGTAAAATACTTGGTTTCAACCGATGCGGTAAGAGCGATGTGAGAAATAACCATCCACTAATATTTATTGTGCTCTTTTGAAGATTGGCATGGGCGTGAATTTTTTGATCAAAAGGATTATTTTCGAGAAACTGAGCGTATTTAGGAATGGGGAGCTTGTACCCCTTAATGAATACGAAATTAAACAAATAGCTGGGCGCGCAGGCAGGTATGTCTTTTTTGTTTGACACTTTTATTCATGGAAAATGTGATTAGGTCTTCAGAAGACGGATATGTAACTTGCATGACTGATGAGGACCTTAAAACTATTCGCGCATGTCTCGAAAAAAATCATATGAAATCATCTGGAGCTACAGATGCTGAGAGCTCTGAACAGCAAATTGGGAAACCAGAAGTTGATGTATCAAGCGCACTCGAATCAGAGGAATTAAAGACTCTGACTGATATGTCATACAAACCGTCCAGGAAGTAATGCCCTTTGACCATCCTTCTCTTAGGTGGAAAATTCGAATTAGTTATTCTGAAGAAGAGCGAAAAATTTCCCAAGCTGCGCTTTTCCCCACCTTCGATCAGCTCGAGGCGTTTTATAATGACCTCAAAGTCATGAATAAAAAAAAGCAATTTACATTGCTAGAGGTATTCAAAAAATACACTGCACTCGCACAGCTCGAAGGAATTTATTTTATTCAAGACAACGAAGGCTTCTCTCATGTACATAATTATAACTCACCTTGTCTTACCACGCGCAGAACTTAGAGATAATTGAATCGATCAATTTGAACCTAAAAGATCAGTACATATTTGGTTTGGCCCCACTCCGGACAAACCCGAAATGGCAAAGCAAAGCCATCTTCAGAGATTTCGCATCAGAGTTTGCGTAAGTTTCTTTCGATTCTAGATAGTTAAAAATATTTTTCATCTTTCTAAGAACTTTTAACAGAGTTAAACTCCCCGTTAAGTGCAAGAAGAAATCAGCCCTGATGAGTTCAAATTTATTGGAACTCGAAGAGATCTACCACTGTAAATTGATGTCTCTTTATCTCTTTACATAATGGATTTTTACTTTTAGTACTTGAAGTTTACATTTGGCTTTCCCAACACTATCCCAAGGCGTTCTTTGAAGGCCACGAAGCTCGAAAGTACCAGGCTGAAGTTTGCAAATCGATAAATAGAGCATTAGCTAACGTCTAATAAATATTTTATGTGTGTTGTATGTATATTGATAAACTCACGTTCTCCGAAGCAAAAATATAAAATAAGTCTTCCCAAAAGGATTGCAGCAGCAAAACAGTTTACTAGCTCCTATCTCTTTGAAGCATCCTAGCTGGTTGCAGATAATTATTAGCCTTTCAAGAAATTCGCAGTCAAATAGCGATAATAAATCTGTTTTTATTTCTGAAGAGAAGATTTTCTGATAAAATGAGATCGACAAATTGCTTTATTAACGTGAATGAGATAGCAAACGAATATCCTGATATAAGACTCAAAAAGATCACTGGCATTACATTTGACAAGTCAAAAGAGAGTATCTTGTCCTATCGTGAACAGCTAAAGGAAAAAGGATACATATATTTCAGGTATAAGCGTTCAATACTATGTGATAAGTCTCCAGTGGCTATTTTCCTGAAAAACAGGTGTTGGGTGCAGCGGACGTCATCGACCGGTATCTTCTAGAGAATAACTATATAGAAAAAGCAGAAGATGGATATAAACTAGTGTCCAAGAAAGGAATACTGCTCTCAGGCTACAGGGAGCTCACGCATGATAAATCTTTCTTGTATTCAATTTGAAAAGAACGCATTCATTGACTACCTTTTGTTTTAGAGCGTTAGTGCAAAGCAAAGAAATCCAGCAATTGATGGATTGCTTGTTGGGAGAGGAATCCATTACTCTTGATACGAAATGGGTGAGAGTATTAGCCCCGAAAGAAGCGACTGATACACATGCGGTAACGGATGATTATGAATTCGATTGCTTGATTGGCTAACATTGGTAGGATTATTTCAGATTTCAGAAATTGGGTCTGCCGTTGTATACTTGCTGGATTCCTTTAAGTAAATTTTCTTCGACGATGCAGATTTGAAGCTATATATACTTTTTAGCAAACCAAGGGATGAAAGAAGGAACTATAGCTCTCTGCGAAGGTAGTTAGTTGATGGGCTTTTGATTGAGCGTTAAAAATTGTATAGATACCTTTACAATGGATTTTGAAGGCGAGATGCTATCTCAGGAAGAATTACCCGCGAAATTTTTAGGTAAATACAATTGAGGCTTTGCGATAAGTGAAGACGCTTACCCAATTTAGACTTGGTTCCGAACAGTTGCTGGGCGTATGCTGATTTTAAGATCGGAGACATTCTTATTTTTGATATCAGAACCATTCACGCTTCCTTCAGGTAAGTTTTCATTTTTAAGCAGAACGTTACAAAGCTATTTCTCAATCAGAAACGACTCGACGTTCCTACGAAAAAACTGCGATACAAGATGGATGCCCAAGAGCAAATCGAAGCTTCTCTCTTTACTATAACACTTCAATCGTGATTACATCTTGATTTGGATATATTATGTCAAAGCAATATATGTTAAATTATTCCGCAATTTCAAATCAACCTTCCTCTCGTTCAATGAGACTCTTATTTGCTATTTTTTCTTCAACTATCTTAAAGTACGGATCCTTCATTACATCCTTATAGAAGTATATTCCTCAATTTAAGAAGGTTGATCAAATGAAAGACATATTTTTTTCGAATGTACCCCTGAGACTCTACTTAGTTGAAAATCGATTAAAAATTTAAATAGTGATAGAGCTAACAAATCGATGCAACTTCATTATTACCTTCGGTGATTGCTTCTCTTGTCTGCAACCATAACATGCGATATAGGCGGGCTTTCAGCAGCGGCAGTAGCAAGAAAAAAAAGAGGAGGGATCGAGATTTCAGTCTAGACCGCGATAATCCATTCTTTGAGCAATTTCGAAAAAAGTTTCTGATTGATGACTCCATTATTTTCAAACACTTCAAACAACCTTACTTCCTTCGCTATATGAATGAAAATTTCCGAATGCTGCCATTCTTATTCGAGAACAACAAAATCGTCGACGTAAACAACGCGCATTTGAGCTTAATATTGACACTGAGTATAGTATAGACAAGAATTTGTCAATAACGAGCAGTTTCAGAGACATGTTAAAGACTGGTTCAAGCGTCGTGAGCAAGATGTATAATAAATCTAGTTTTGATGACTTTTATCTTGAATTGCTTAGCGTTTGGCTGAAATCGATGAATTCGCCCAAGATAGAAAAATTACTCCCGAAAGATTGATTGTGTTGCAACCATTCATTGACTTGTACATTGACTTTATCCAGCAAAATTACCGCGAAGAATATGAAATTTCAAGCTCTTTGTCGCAAAAAACAGTAAAATATTCCTCCTGAATTGGTTTTTATTTATCTTACACTAGGATCTAAGGCTACCTCATACATGGTTCCCAAGAACAAGAGAGTTACAAAGGCGTATAATCTACCATGCCGGGCCAACAAATTCGGGGAAAACATTCGCGACGATAGAGGATCTCACAAACTCAGAAACGGGGATTTACTGCGCTCCATTGAGATTATTGGCCTGGGAAATTCAAGAGAAGCTTGAGAAAAGAGGGGTTTCCTGCAATTTAATTACTGGGCAAGAAAAGATTTTGAGAGATGATGCGAAGCATACGTCTTGCACGATAGAAACAGCTAATTTTAATGAGAGTTATAAAGTCGCCGTCATCGATGAGATTCAAATGATCGGTGATGAAGACCGAGGAGCTGCTTGGACAAACGCGCTGTTAGGTCTTCACGCAGAGACAATACACCTCTGCGGAGACCCTCGAGCGTTGTCACTCGTTGATCGGATTTGCCAAATTACTGGGGATAAGGTAAGTCTAATGCGCATTTGAATGGCGATATTAAACAAAGCTTGTTTAGTTTGAAGAGAGGCACTATCAACGGTTTAGCAGCCTGTTCGTTGAAAATAAACCTTTTAAACTGGAAGAGGACCTGCGGCCTGGAGACTGCATTATTACTTTCTCAACGAGAGACGTCCATAAACTCAAAAACGTAATTCGCTAAGAATTTCTTTCTCATATTAAGCTCAATCTCGTTGGTTAACGAATAGAAAATTAATAAACTCGCAAGCGAAGATGATAGTAACACCTGCGCCGTCGTTTACGGCAAGCTCCCTCCTGAAACCAGGAAAGATCAAGCCAGAAAATTCAACGATCCAGAATCCGATGTGAATTATCTTGTCGCTACAGATGCTGTAGATATCTAGAATTAATTGTCTCGACTAACTTGCTCTAGATCGGCATGGGAGTGAATTTCCTTATAAAGCGAGTCATATTCCAAACGCTTATGAGAAGAAGAAACGACGAGAGGGTTCAAATAGACGATTATGAAATAAGACAGATCGCAGGTCGAGCTGGGAGGTAACCCATACTCTCTAACCGGTTAAAAGACGCAATATTCAACTAGGTACCTCGAAAACGGGTTTGTGACTTGCATGAATAATTCCGATCTCAAAGTGGTCCGAAGAAGTATCAATGCGATGAGTAAACGCATGGGAAAATCTTCAATACCAGAAGCGGAGATTATTGGCTTGCCTCCCAAAGAGAAAAAGAATAAAAGAAAACACGAGGACCCCGAGGAAATCGTTATACATGAGGAAGTCGGAGAATTTACTCTGAGGCAAAAAGGAGAGCTGAAAAGATACATGAAAACCAATCTCGGCGAAGACGAAGAAGAATCAGAGGCTTTAGAATCTGAAGAGGAAGCAGTTTACAGACCATCAAGACAGTAATGAATGAATAAGAGGATCGATTGAATTTATAATTATTAATAGTTTTAAGCCAGAGGAAAGACGAATACAGCAGGCTGGACTGTTTCCTTCATTCGCGCAGATTGAGTCGTTTGAGAGGGATTTGAGAATGATAGAGAAGAAACCGTCGACAATGTCAGAAATATTTAAAAAATTCGTTTCTTTGGCCCAGATCGAGGGTATCTACTTCATTCAAGCCTACGAAGATTTCTGCACAGTAAAACTGCACTTCCATCCTTCTGTAACCTTGACGAAATTTCACTAGATTTCAGAAATGATTGAAGGAATAAATCTGTCTTTGAAAGATAAATACACATTTTGTTCTTCTCCGCTGCGGCTGAGTCAGAACTGGCAGGAGTCTCGTAAAGTTTTTAAAGGATTTGCAATGCAGCTATCGTAACCTAACCCGCTCAATTATTCTAGCTTACTTACTTTTATCCTAAACCCAGGCGTTTCAATAATGTGATTCTCCCTGAAATGTTCAGCCCTCATAACAAAATATTCCATAAGACGAGTTTCAGCCTAAACGATCTCGCGATCTTGGAAGAAATGCATCATAGTAACAACAGTTCCTCGATTCCTTTGGCCTAATACATTATTCATCAAAATAGTTTTGGACGTGTATGTCTGGCTAGCAAGAAGATTCGAAACAGCTTTCTCTGAGTTGGACAAAGCGTTGGAATATCAGGCTAAAGTGTGCGCTAAAATCGAGGAAATATTAGAAGACATCCATACTCGAGCTTAAACTTTCACATGCTATAGTTATTGCCTCGCCGTGGGTCATAATGCTGTGTGTTTCTGAATTATTCTGTGGGTAATGCTTTTCTTCCCCCCAGGAATATGCAGAATAATTATGTGATATTTTATTATTTTTAAGGTTTTTATGTTTGGACAATTTCATTAAAAAGCAGCTTTCTGATAATCTCGCTATGATTCCTCGTCTATATATCAGAAGCTGTGCCTTGAGCTCTTAACTAACAGAATTTAAGGCTAATAACAATCTTTTTATTGATAAATTAGTTTGGTTCAAATAAGAAAGAGGAAATATTGTCAGAGCTTTTAATCCAACTTATTATTCAACTCTCAATGGAGGCATTATTGTAATTTTCAGCTAGATTGCTAATTTCATAGCTTTCTTATAGAGCGATTTCTCTTTTCGTATGTAGATTTATATTTTTTCAATAACGAGCAATAACAAATGCGACTCTATAGTTCGTAGCATTCAGCTTCAGAAGTAATACCATTGTAGACGTATGTGTTGTTCACTGGAGTGAATTGATGGGTGATCAACTTGATGATTTCTTGCGAAGCGACTCCTCCAAGCAATGCGCCGATAGTATGCAATTGCGAATCCTCATAGCGAGCCCTACAAACAATCACGATCAAATTACTCCATTTGACAAAAGCAAATCTTACATCTCTTCGAAATAAGCAGTTTCAATTGGAACAATTCCCTCATATTTTCCTTTAATAAGCTCCTCATTCACGATTTTTTCAAGCTTCTTCACGTCATCATCTCCGCGGTCAAGGCAAGGGAATCTACCCTCTCGTTCTCTGAACAAGAACGAGCCTCTAAGGCAGAAATGCCATTTATAGCAGTCACTCTCGAAAACTTCAAGCTCAAGTGGCTTCTCATACTCGGCCTTCAAATTCCTTTTTATTCAAAGCACGTTACAACCGAAAACCCCTCATGCAACTCACCTGTATTCGGTACATTCAATAGTAAGAGCGTTCTTAGCGAAATCTTTAATGGCATCTTCGCTAAATGTTCTGTTAGGAGCAACTTCTTTGATATAGCCCTTGAGCTCATCGAGGTCTTTAGCAGCCTTCTCGTCGTAGCTTCACAGTAATTAGAAACGAACGAATGCGTTTGGATTACATTCTTTTCAGGGTAAGGAAGTTCGTGGTACTGGCATGCTGATCAGGGCAGCCGCCTTTAAGTGGAGGTAATTTATGTTTCTCAATGAACATTGAAAGAGCTTTCGCGAAAATCCAAAACTCATCAGAGCTTTCATTAGCGTTCTTGGTTCTTTCGCTTCCCAAGACCTCAGTGAGCTTATAAGGAAGATCAGCTGGGTCCTGGTAGCATTTGTAGACGAAAGTAACAGCCTCTTGGAAATTTTCTTGTTCTTTGTAGTTTCTTGCGTTTGATTTGATTAAGTCGATGAATTGTTGCTTTTCAGCAAAGGTTGAAGGATATTTGCCGTCGTGGGTCGACTTCCATTGTTCAAGGCATTGGAGGAGGATGGCAGTGTAAGGAACCAGTCCGTGCTCATAGTCATCAAGAGCTTTCAAATCGAAGGAAAGTGCCCAGTCCAAAAGCTCTTTGAAAGGTCTCTTGAGTCTCTGGTCTTCGATGTTTTTGTCAGCTGGCTTAGCTTCGACGACTAAGTGAATAACAGCTTTCAGAATTGAGATAGATGCTCAAGAGTACCGGTATGTAAGCCGCCGTAGACTCTGATTGAACCAACAAATCCGAGGGTTCTGATCAGAGCGAACCTGGAGTTGTATTTCGCAGCGATCTCATCGAGCTTTTTGGCACCAGCCTAACGAAATGTGGACTCTCTCAACTGAACTATAGTCGTAAATTACCTCGCTGAGTTGGCATGCAATGATAAATGTGTAATCCTTGAAGAATTCTGGCTTATTGGTTAATAAATCTTCAGGGTCAGCGACGTGGAAGTCTCCTTTGACGTCAGGATTCAGCTCTAAAAGCCATTTGGAGAGGACCTGAGAGAATTATTAATGGTATTAGTGAGTAAAGGAATTACTTCAGCTCTGTCTTTTCCGATATCTGCGGCTTCGACGAAGAAATTATTACCGAGGTCTCTGTCAGTGACTTTCTGGCCATCAACAACACTGATAAAACCGGTTCCTGGCAAAACCATGTTCTTGAGGGTTTCAACGCCAGCTGGATGGCCGCCCAGAAGAAGGATTCTGGAGTTCATGAGCAGTTGCTGTCCATGCTTTCCCCACAGTCTGAAAAATGAATGGTTTGGAGGCTGTAAGCTGCGTTTAGATTACCTGAGCTGTCTGTCGTACTTGTTTTGCTCGTTCTTTTTCTCTTCGATATCCATCTGAGAGTATTAGATTTCTTAAAGATTGCTTGAAGATTTTAATTTAGATATATAAATCTTTTCTATTAAATAACACTCTGAACTTGCAACTCTGTATTTGTTGATACCGGTCAGAGAATTTGTATATCCACCTTCATTTGGAAAGTAAAATGTTGTAAATTAATCAACAAGAAGCTTTATGGCAGGATGAAGACAGCAGCGCGCTAGGTTCTTTGCATCTTGGGTTGGCCTGCGGTGATGCTCTAATGATCCACTCACTTTCTTTTTCATGAGAGAATGAGTAATTTCTATTGTAGCGAATTGAAAGAGGATCGCATTCCCATTTTTAGTAGTTGAGCAGGTCGCGGTCCTAATGTAGTTTTGAAAGAAGAAAACCTTCAAGAGAGAATAATGAAGCAGCAGTTTATCTCAGCGTTTCATTTGATATATCAAGATCAGAAATCTGGTTGGAAGCGCTCATACAAACTGACGGTGTTTTTTGGGCAAGGTGTCTTCAGTACGTGAGGTATGTGGTGACAATTGTGTTGGAAGCAAAGCTTTCTTTTTGATGGATTGAAAAGAGCAAATTTTCGAGCTCCGAATTACCCGAAGGAGTCAGCACATGGGATAAGTTGAAGCACTGATGCGAAGAAAACTACATTACGAGGCGCATCATTTTTAAATAATGATTGATCCAATTCGAAAGATGAAGACTATTTGCTTCGTTTACAAATTTGATGTCAGTCAGTTATCTGAGGTCTGTTTAGTTGTCTACGACAATCCGAAATTAATAAGAGTATAATTATGTGAAAGAAGGAAAAAAACTCATTATAACACATCGATTATTTTTATATCTCATCGCATTCAACTACTCATCTTTGTAAGTAAGTTGTTACCATTGGAATACAGAGCAAATATTATCTTTATCTCTCGTTACAATTCATGCGAAATATGATGATGATTATCGTCTTCTACAAAATGCCTGGTTAATTTATGTAGATTCTCAACTTGCTTTTTTGGTCGCATTACAAAAAAATATGCTTCATACTTAAAGAGACTCACATCTTTTTGGAGAAATCATGCCAAATTTCAGAAGAAGCTGTCAGGTGATGGATTATATTAAGTCATTTTCAAATGTTTCGCGACTAAAGCCTGGACAATTTGCTATCAGTGTTCTTAGATACTTATCCATTTCCAGACCTTTTTCACTACTCATCAAATAATTTAACTCTGAGCAAATTGCGTTCATCTCTTCCATGTTTTCTCTGTTACCAAAATACTTAGAATATGACCTTTTGATTGCTCTGAATAAGCCAAATTAACATTAGATAAAAATAAAAGATTCCCAAAATGGAAAATATGTACGTTGCAGAAGAACTCAAACACCTTCAAGTATCCTTATGAATAGTTTCTTACATAAAAAAAAGATTGTAAAAGATGCACTAGTCTTGAGTGGTCACAAAGAGAGCGGAGCCATCACCCTCTCCTCGCAAAATTTCAAAACCATCAATGATGATACTTACTCTGAATACCTCACCAATCGAAACGTAAGCACACTCACCTCTCATCATCATAAGAACTCACCCTTTCACCTAACAAAAGAAACTTCAGCAAGCAATTACCAAAGGAGAAAAGGCAACTCCTTCAAAAAGTATCACAAAAGTATTCAAGCAGACAATCAACTCCTCACACTTCGATTTCAACCATTTTGGCACCAAGCTCTTCGAGTTTATTATCGAAACCGGCTCTTATGTATGCCATTACCGGTCAACAACTGTGACTAATTTTATTGAAACTAGGATGGACTGGTTCAAGTGCTTACCAATTCGTTGGATTTGATCCCAGATCAAGATATATGCTCGCTTTTGCTTCTGATCCTCAAAGCTGGGTCGGATCAAATACCAACAGAAACGGTGACACAGCTTTCACAGGAAACCGCTGAACTTCGTGGAATTTTGGAGTGCCTTGAGAGTCTTAAGGGCAAAAATTGCTCCGAGAAGCAGCTTTCTGATATCGCGTTCAAAGTCTACTTATTGTTTATCATTTTGAAGAACTCAATGTAAATTTCTCTCATCTGGGAATTCTTTTTACTGATTTTGCATCTAGATCGCCAAATACAGTCAAAACAATATTCAGAGATGCTGAATCGAATTATATCCGAGCTCTCTTGGAGCTATTATATGTCCTTTTTGAAGTTTTGTCGGTGTTTGCTGAAATAGGAGAAGAGCAAGGACAGAGGTCAAATGTAAGGACATAATAGTTTTTGTTTGGGGCTCATAATATCATCGAATAGGCTGTGAATTTCGTGAGCGCAATTATCGATACGATTGTGCAAAGACAAGAACCAGCGAAGAAATATGGAGAGGTGCTCGCTAGACTGAGCGACCTCTGTGTGACGGGAATATACGAGGACGAAAGCGCAACTCAGATCGAGAGCATTCTTGAGGCGTATGATGCCTTTAATTTCAAGAGTTTAGCAAAGCAAGCTTCAAAAAGAGGCAAGAAAATCAAATATGAGGAGTTTAGATTCTAGTTTGTTGAGTGCCTTTATTCTTAGGAAAGTCGTTTATTTGTAGTAGAGTCATGTATACAGTTTATTTTCTATTGAAGTCAAAATTTGAATAAAATAAAATTCTTTGCTATCAGGTATTCGTCATGGAAGGAAAAAGTATCAATTAGATGTCTTTTCGGAGAGCACGAGTTCTCATGCTTATAGGTCCAAGACACTATTTATCCAAATCGTGAAGATGCTCTTTCAGAAACCTCACCAGTTCAATTATTTCTAGTGATATTTCAATAAATGGAATCGAAAGCTTGAGAATGATATATTAGCTTTTTCAGATTACCTAATTACAAGTTACAAATTTCCACAAACTGGATTATAATGAATTCACCTTTTCAGAAGAGAACCGTTTTCTTTGATTTGAAACTTCGAGTAAAGGCAGCCCCAAAAAAAGATGCAATCCTTCGTTTTCACGAAAAGCGGTTGGAAAAAAATTTTCAACAATTCAGCTGTTAACTCGGTTCCACTGTTTTCATATTCAGAATGATGTTTTTCTTCAGCAATCAGCAAATACCACTTCTATTTCAGCGAAAAAAAACAAAGGATTTCTAGGACAATATCAGGAATCTCAGTACGCTTAGATTTGTAGAATAAAACAAAAATTCAAGATTGCTAGATTCTCTGAACATGCTAAGCCAGAAAAATAGCATCGGAGGTGGTTTTCCCGACGGAATCAAAACCAAATACTCCGACTTCACTTTGATATCCAAAACGCCATATCACTCTGTTTACAAAGCTCATCTCAAAGAGAACCCTGAGAAGAAATATTTAATCCGAATCCTTGACGTATCAAATCCGTCCTACAGCTTCAGTCATTATGCAACTCTCTTTTTACGAGAGATCCTCTACATCTGCACTAGAGTAGGCAACATGGAGGCCCTCAAGATAGAAGACTTTGAACTAGACGAGAAAAGCATCGCTTTTGTGATGAAAGAGCTCTATCCACTCAACCCAGACACCGAATTGGAGCTTCGGCCAGCGGTAGACATAAAAAAATTGCTCAAGGATGTGGCTATCGACCTTGAATTTCTTAAAAACACAATGAAATTCGATGATGTCAAAATAGATCCTAAAGCCTTATTCATGGAAAACCGAACGAAAACTTACTTCCTCAGTGACTGGGCAGCAATGGCACCTTTGCCGACAATGTCTGTTATTTGCAACAACGGGACGCTTACATCTTCCTCCCTATCAGAAGAGTTGCTACAGCTCGCATTAATTGCCTTTCGTGAAAAAAAAGTTCCTAGCAGTGAAATTCCTCAAAATAATCTCAACAGAGAATCTGAGAAGGATGCTGGTCAAGCGATTCTTCAAATGAAATCAGTGCTTCTTAATTACTTTGGAGACTCTAAGCCACTACAGAAAATCCTTGTGAAATTACTGCAGAAAGAAGTGAGATCAGTCGAAGAGTTTTGTAATCTCGTGCGAGAGAGTTTCAAGGCTCCGGTTGAGCTTGATGGTGAGGATCTGAGTCTAACGCAGCTGTTTTATCCTGAGGTAAATGTGGAGAAGAAAGTTACTAACAGAGCATTCATAATGTCGGGTGATGTGGTTGTATATCAGGGATTTGTGAACAAGAATCAAAAGAACGGCAAAGGCAGGTTTCTTTATCCGAATGGAGATATTTATCAAGGACAATGGGAGAACGACAAGCGGAATGGAGAAGGTAAACTTTTCTTCAAGCGTGGGGGAACGAATGAGTTTGAAGGGGGTTATTATGAAGGTGGGTTCGTTAATGACCAAATGGACAATATCGGAGAATTGCACAGCAAAACGCGGATATTATATGATGGAGAATTCAGAGCAAACCTTCGCCATGGTCACGGAAAGCTGTATGATGAGCAAGGGAAATTTTCTCTGGTTGAATACTTTCAAGGAGTCAAAAAGGAGACTCTCTCTGAATGGGGAGGAAAGCCTAACATACAGATTCTAAAGATTATGCCAGCGAGCACAAGCAAACCAGTGCTTCGAAAGCAGTACGGGATCGAGATTACTCCAGATGACTTTAAGACACTAACTGATGAGAAGCTCCATTTAAGCGATAATATCGTGAACTATTACATGAGAGCCCTTGAAAATAAGCTATTGGAGTTTACCTTTGAGAGTGATAGTCCACAGCAGAGAGTTTTCTTTTTTGATAGCGATTTTATGACGCTTCTCTCTGGAAACACTTCTAAAGGGGAGGGAACTAATAATCAGGCAGTAGAGAAATATCTGAGAGGATACAACGCTGCTGAAGGACATCTAATTTTCAATGAATTTGATCGCATTTTGCTTGTTACTAAGAGCACTCAAAACCACGATACTTGGGTACTTGCTGAAATCAGGTGCGAGAAAGATGATACGAACTCCTACCCTCAGAAGATTGATTTCTATATCTATAACCCCTGTGGCTCCGATGATGAAAGTGGACAATATGACCCAAAAAGCCCCGGGATTTCGCTGCACCTTTACAACTTCGTGGAGAATGAAATCAAAAAATCAAAGGTCAAGAAGAACGAGCTGTCTCTTGCGCTGGCAAACTCGAGACTGAATATAGAAAAAATCCCTAAAGCGAAATCACCAGAACTTAGCGGAATTTACATATGCAGATACGCGCAATGTATCGCTGCAGGAAGGGACAGAGACAACATTGAGTTGAAGGATCCAGAAGAGTTTAGAGAGGAAATTAAGAACGTGATTATGGGAATCTATCAAAACCCTCTTTTTCTGAATCGCCATGAAAAACTTCAAATCCAAGGTTATTAAACCAAGTCTATTGTACCGTAACCGATTATCATTTCCTTAATTTGATAGTTGAATGAGTGATTATTTCACTGAGGCGTTATTTCATGCTATTTCATGAGTATTTTGGTGTTGTTCGGATCCGGTTAACTCAACCATTATCTCTTACCTGATAAAGAAAAATTCTACATTGAAAATACTTTGTTTCTTATTTCTTAAACAGCTCAGAAACATGCAACACTCATCGGAAATCAACCTCAATAGCTATGTTCGTCGAAAATAGCAACATCAATTCATGCATCTGAATCTAAATTGATTTTACCCTCAGTGTGGATTTAAACATGTTGAAGGGAAAAAGATGTCTAAACTCTCATTTCATAGACTTACCCTGGTTCCACGAGCGCATTTGTTGCTATTCTAGACTGATTCATGATAATCTCTTACATCTGAGTCGTTCTTGATTCACTATCCTGTTTTAATTGTCATTAATCAATTAAATTTTCAGAAGCAGTTCAAATTTTTAGCTCGTCGTGACGGAAGAACAGAAGGTGCAGTCACCAAAAATTTCAAAAGCCAGAAAGTTCACATGCAGCTACTTAGACATAGAAAGCGGTGAATGGGTCCAGTTCAAGTCCTTCTTTCTGAAGACACCGAACGAGGAGATATTTCACATCACAAACACTTCCCCAACCTCAACAGAAGTACTTGAACGTCAGATAAACTACAATTTCCACGCCTCATTCTCTCGAGTCTTGCATTCTGACATGCTTGGAGCCTCTCAGCGAGAGCAAGTCATCAGCAGCTCGAAGAAATTTTACATTCGGCTTTCCGGCGACTCAATGCGATTCAAACCTCAAAACTCCTGCTACGTGATCTTTAAAAACCTAGAAAAAAAAACAGAAGGCCTCTCCAAAGCCGAGCTTTATCATATTTTTTCATTCTCGTTTAACCCTGACAACCTCGAGGTCCTTGACACGATCAAGCGTAAGATTTCTCGAGCGAACTTCCTTCTGCGCTACTATGACCATGGTTTAAAATTTCAAATAAAGCAGAGGATTCATTACTTGACATATAAGAGCATGAAACAGGTTCTACGGCTCTTGGCGCATTTGCTAGGCGTTCCGATGGATGAAAGGAGTCATAACACACTTCAGGAGCTGTTTGATCTCTACGATGAGGACGAGAGTAGAAAGAAATTCATTAGCATTGTCAACCAACCGGCGTTTTTAGCCGAAATTAAAAGTCTCGTCTATAAAGTCATCGCTAGTCTCGGCCTTTTCCCTTCTTATGTTGAAATAAACACCATGGCAGAGGATTCGTTGGTTCTCTGGGCAAAGAAAATATTTAGTACTGCGGTCAGCGCTCCCTGGGGATCCAGCCATCATGCCTCTTTCTCTGTGGGAAACCATCGTTATTCATTCATTAACTTGCCAGAGGACCCAAGTATGCAAAACAAAGTGAATGTTAGCTTAGACATTCACAGAGAGTTTCGGAGTTCGCAGTCTGCGTACAAGTATTTCAGGTTCCAGTTTTTTGATTTCTTCCCAATGAACAATTGGATTGATGAAATCTCCAATTTTATCCATCGGACGCTTCAGTATGTGAAGATTTTGGAGTTCGATGACGGAAACACGTTCCCAAATCTAATGAAAACGGTTCAGTACAAGCTCAGCCAATTGATGGAAGGAGAAACATTTCCAACGAAAATCGCTCGGGAATTCAACGACAGATACTCAGACCTGCTCTGGAAACCGTCCGATACGGCATCCGCCGCACCTCACCGTCGAATTAACCCTATGAGCTATACTTACACTAGATTAAAAACGCTTTCTTCATTCGGAAGCAACTTATCAAAACAGAAGGCGGATTGGATATTTATGCAGTTCACTGAGTTAATCGCTAACGCTGAAATAAGAGGCTACTCGCAGTTTAGCAACAACTGCCAAACGATCGTGTCTGAAGTCATGAACCTCTTCTGTTCTAATTTTCATTTGCTGCTCGAGCCTTTGTGTATCCACACGCTGTTTTTGACCGGAAATCCGTCGATTAGAGACACCATAAAGAAAAATTTCCAAATCTTCGAGTCGTCTTTTAACAAAAATCTGTTAGTGAAAGTCCAACCGTTCTCTTTGATCCACCAGGTGCCTTACTTTGGGACTTATGGAGACATTGACACCTGCAGTTTGCTCGATCGGAACAAATTTGGTAAACTTCAACGGTACTGCGAGAAGTACATGAAGAAACCTGAAGTATTTGATTTTCTCCGAGCAATCAAAGACTCCTACAAAAGCGGTATCGAGCCTCTCAGGGAAACACTGCTGAAGCAGTCTGTAGAGAATTCAAAGATAATGCTGTCGGTTTCATTGGGAGAAGACTGCAAAAGTTCTCTGTGTATCGAGGGTAATCCTTATGACGCTCCGATAAAATCCACAATTATGGTGGATCTATACACCCAACCTGAGAACCCAGAGAAGCTGGAGCTTCCATCCACTCGAAACGCTTCGAAGCAAGGAGGAAGCGTTTCAAAGCTCGACTTCAAAAGCACAGAGCAGTTTTCGTTTATTTCTCATCTGCTGTATATCCTATATAACGAGTTGTTTATGCTGCGTATGAAGATCAAAATAAACAAGAGACTGATAGAGGAGATCGACGCTTTTCTGGAGAAAGGAATCGGTTTGGAAAGCAAAAAGAGCAGTAAAACAAAGAAAATAGAAGAGAGGCAGAAGGCCGTGAAAGAAAACGAGGCGCTCCACCAAAAGAAGTATGGTTTGATAAACTGCTATCGAGAAGTCTGCTATTACTACTATAATTCTGTGCGGGTCGGGTTTCTTGAGAAATATAATGATAATGCTTCTTGTTTAGGGTTTTTGTTAATAAAAAACCCAGAGTATCGTTCAGATTTCATCGATTCACCGGAGCAAAGGAAGCTATCACAGTCATTTGAGACAATAGTGGAGACCGACCCTGATAAAAGAGCAGCAAACCCGATTAGACTGTCATAATTATGGTAAAAATTTGATTTAATACCATTTTCTTTTTTGCATAATTAATGAGAATGAGGGAGTTTTCCCTGTTTCTGCTATAAGCCAATGTCATTTTCTCTCAAAGCCATATCGGCATATTTTGTAAAATTTGTTTTGAAAATCATTTAACTACGCGAGATGAGTAATAAACATGCTTAAACAACAAGTTTGTACGAGTATCTCTACGAATAGATTTGAAAGTTCTGCTATTTTCTTCTATCTTTCTTTTTGTTAAATAAAAGCGATTTAAAAGGTAGAAATTTAATGTCCAAGGTCTTTGAGAAATACGTGCAGGTAGAGTTGAGACCGGTGCTTAAAAAGATGGCAACCGCGATACAACAGTGCAGAACAGAGGTCTCATTAGTTTATCTTGTTCAGTACCTCATAAAGTATCATGATAGGGTGCAGAATATGCTGAATGTGTCAAGAAAAAAGGAATCAATGTGAAAGAAAAGGAATGTGAGCCATTCTTCGCCAAGTATTCGATGTGTATAGCAAAGAATATCAAGAAAGGAAGATGAGACTAACTGCTTTCGAAGAATACGTTAAACTTGCAATGATTAGTGATAGATATTTGCTATTTTCTAAATAAACTGCCTCTTTTGATGAATTACTTGGATAAATACTGATTGTATACATCCCTCGAGAAGGAAACAGACCTCAAGGGACACCTGCAGCAAAGAGTCAGTTAAGAAATTGCAATGAGAGTATAACTTTTTACCAAAGATATTTTAATCCCGAAAAGGCACCCTTGAGAAACGTCTTATTGGCTGAGAGATTTTTAGGCTATGCCTTAACATTTTCCTCTTAGATACATCCTGGTAGGTTTGATAATCGAGGTAATGAAATTGATGATATGCCAAATCGAGTTCTCACGCGTTAGCCACAATGTCTACACTGGTTTTGGATAAGTTTTCTTTTTGCTGTGTTGCAATAGAAGGGCATTCCTGCTTCCAGAGAAGGAAAATTCGGTTTGTGGAGTATGTATTCATAAATTTCGGTATTTTATGTAGTTTTGCAGTCTTCTTGACTTATGTAAACTATTAGAGGTCATTACATGATACAAAGGCTCTATAAACTGCTTTCCTTGTAAGAAGGACTACTTCGGGTTTGGGGGGTATTTATTCTTGATAAGGATAATTCGTGATGGTCCTAATTTTATAAAAACTAAATTAATTCGAGAGGGTTGCGTTTCTCAATTAGATAAATTTTATCATTTAATTTTATGAGCGAACTCGTAGCTATTAACCTATAAGTTTAAATCTGTTTCTAATTTGGACTCCTTTCCAATTAGATTGAAAGAAGATAACAGAATTTCTGCTAACAACCTTTTTCTCTCGAAAATATGCAAGATCCTCTGATTTTTCCTTCTCACTCGATCCCCAAGCAATTCACTTAGATCGACACTACTGGAGGGATTCTCTTCGGATATAATGCTGAGAATTGTGTAGTTTTGTTCATACAGTAAGAGTAAGCATAGTACACTAAAAGGAGAAATTCTAAGTAGCGAGTGCAGGCTATCCATGAATAACAAAGGAATACTCTGCCTGAGGGAGTCACCTTTGAGTGATTCCAATGATCAAAAAAAAAATTAAAATCCTGGTTTTCTCTCTGGAGTGTGACGTCACATTGTTGCAATTTGGAAAAAGCTTGAGGCTAAGAATTTTTTAAAGAAAAATTGTTTAAATATAATTTAGTAGGCGCATAGGCTTCGAAACTAATAATTATTTAAAAAATCAAAAACCTAATTTTGCTTGCAAAAGTGTTAGCGGCAATCACAAGTATGGAGAATATCGCCCCAAAGACACCAAAATGCAACTTCTTTGAGACTCTCTTTTCGATTCTCGAGGTAATTCTTCGTGTAATAATTCACTCATAATTTTTCCTCATCACAGTCAGGAAAACACGACGAGATTATCCGCTGGAGTACTGCAGGGACGTCCTTCACGGTGATTAGCGTCGATTTGCTGGTCAAGATCGTGCTGCCACAGCACTTTAGAAACAAAAGTATAAGTTATTTCGTTCGTCAGGTAAATCCTTTATTATCGAGGTCAATTCTTACGAAAATTTGTAGCTCTATTCGCACAGGTTTAAGAAAAATTATCAGACCTCAGAGGTGTGTGAGGTAGCTTATTCACATGCTTTTTTTCAAAAGGGCCAAAGGTAGGTTCATTTTTCTTTTAATTTTTTTTGATGAGATATAGGGATTTATTGATGAAAATGCTGAGTATGAGGAAGGGGTTTTCAGGCGGCAAGGAGTTTCAGACAGAAGAAACTGATGAGAGAAGAACCAAACAAGGTGGCTTCAACAAAAGAGTAAATGAAGCTTGGTTGCAAATGCTATAATTTTCAAGAAGCAAAAAATCAATAAAGATTTGGGCAGCGATGACGATGCAAATTTTTATCAAGACTTTGGAATAAATTTGAATGGAATTAATAACTCGAGGTTGACTTCTAGAATGATTTAGAACTAATTTTTTCATTAGAAAGAAGGTTAATTTATTAATTCAGAGTTATGTGCCTGTCCCTATCCAGCAGGATGACAACTCGAGCCAAATGGGGGGAGAGACTGGTGGGCTTCTGCAGCAGCATGACTATCAGACGGAATTGAGAGTAAATTTACTTGGCAGTTTTTCCTTTAACAATTTCAATGCAGAATTATTCAGAGTTGTTGAAAGCATTGCTCAGTCCCAATGGCCATTCAGAACAAGAAAGTGAAGTCAATCACTAGCAATTTTAATCAGCGCACTAATAATGAGCTGAGAGCTTTTTTTGTTCTTTTTTGTATTTACTTGTGGTATCTTTAATAATCATAAAAAGCGAACAACGGAAGTTGATTCACGCTAATATGTATATATATATTTAACCTAGGGGCTTCTGAAAAAAATATATAGTCATGTGGCAGCGTTGGATGATTACATGACATAAAACTACCGAAAGTTCTGATCTTTAACTCTCATTCTCCTAATGCATTAATTAGCCCAATTAGTATCAGAGCAAGAATGAGTTCTTGCTGTTCACTTGGCTACCGTCTGCTGTGTTTTTTTCTGCAAGCGTTCATTTGAAGGATATGAAAACCTATTTTCCTTTCTTATTGGGATAATAAAATAACCCAATGGATTTCTATTGTCGCATACAGTCTGTTTTCTTCCCTTTCAAGGAAAGAAACTCGCTTATAAGCTCACTTCGTTCTTTTTCATTGCAGAAAGAGCCAATAGAGTTTTATCACACACATTAAAGCTCTTTCTTCTTTTTATCGATAAAAGAATGACCCATTCCTTAAGTAAACAGCCTAACTTTTGTAACCTTCTAACAAACTCATTATCGCCTTAACCTGAATCGTTTTTCGGCGTTTCAAAGCGAGTTTTCTCAATCTAAGACTACAATGAGAATAAATTCGTCCCTTTATCTGAAAAATGATATAAAATCTGCTCAAAATACCTGAACAGGATCTCCCGTGTCATAAAATATGTACTCAGATGAACCAATTCATGGTTTAGTCAACGTTGCGAAGATGCTCAAATCTGAAAGGAGAATTGAACTAAATTAAATTAAATTTTATTAACTACGACTTGAAATGCAACACACACGAATAAGCGAAGTAAAAAAAGTTCTTCCATCATTTTCATCATCCACCTCTATTAGGACTTCGAATTCCAGCTTCTCATTGAATCCCTCAAGCAGTCTGACAAATCCTCTGAAGATCTCCTAGTAATCCATTAGTCGAAAGTGTTCGATGGCTAATTTTCTTAGAGGATATATGAATCAATTAAAAATATCGGCTTCTTTCAAAATCAGTTAGGCCCTCTGAAAGAGGACGTCGTGACTCATTTAATCGCGAACATGAGTTACGATCACGTACCGAAAGGAAAGGTTATTTATAGCCAAGAAGCGAAAATAAACAGGAAATTCTACATCGTATTATCAGGCGAAGTCGTTTTAGCAAGAAATAGCATGGGAGGGTTTTCCGATGTGATATCTCCAATCTCTTTTTCGCAGTCACCCATGGAAAGACAATCGTTCTCTGCGTTTTCGAAAGAGAAGCAAAGATCGAATCTACTCAAACGGCCAACACCAGTATTTGCCTCGACGCCGACAACACCTTCAAGGCATACTTCTCACAAGGTATCGAGGATGGGACTGAAAAATACCGCAACGATTTCAGCAATTCAATCAGGTTCGACGCAAGACAAGACGCCTAAAGGGCAAATAAATGAAGCCTTAGAGTAACAATTTGATAATGATGTTTTGCTTACTCTAAATGCATTACGATTGAATAGTTCCCCGCTACTCTCTGAACTACCAGCAAAAAAAGAGGAACCAAACAATATCAGGCCTCAATTTATTGAGAATTTTGACTTGCAAAGCATTGGAGACTATTATGGAGAGATTGTTCGAAAGATCTCCAAAGGTTCGAGCTTTGGAGAGATCAAAAGTAATATTTATATTGCCAGTAAAATATTCTCTGATTCATCATCCTTTTTAGATGAAACTAAGTTTAGAAGAGAAGAAACTGCGATTGCTATTACTGAGAGCGATCTTCTCGCTGTGGACTACTTATTATGGGACGAGGTGGTTCAAAGGAACAAAGAGCTCAAGAAAAATTTCCTCTCATCGATTTTCGCGTATATTCGAAACATCAACTCCACAGTCGTCCGAAACTCAATCGTCAATCAATTCAAAGTAACAATATGGATGTTACGAGTTGTTCTTATGAAAATCAAACAGAGCGAATCTTTTAGTAGAGGCACGATAGTAACCGACGAAAACCAGCGAGCGCAGGACCCCAAAATCTATATTGTTGAGGAGGGCACGTTAGAAGTCCTAAAGAGAGTTGATCAAGAGATCCGAAACCCTTACAACCCGAGAGAAGTCTTTCATAAAGACGCTCACTGGGTAAGGCTGTGCTTGCTGGAAAGAGCTTCAATATTCGGAGAAGAGGCACTGATGTACCCTTCCGGGCAGGAAACATATGAATATCGCGTCAAAGTAACCGTGGTTTCCACGCTCATGTTAAATTTGGTTTGCCCTGTAGGTAAAATCTTCACAAGCACGAGCCTTCTCGCTAACAAGATCCGCTCTATCAACAATGAGCTCTCGGCTAAGGAAGCAGATTATCGGGACATATCAAGTCAAGAAAGAGCAGCGACAGCAAATTATTAATGAGATAAATGGCAAATTCAATAAAGAATTCGATGGACAAGGCTATTTATCTGAGGATGCGCGCCAGCAATTCTTGAGATCCTCTCCAAGCGTCGCTCGGATGGTTTCGAAAACCACTCTCGACATGATGTCGCGAGTTTCTACAAAGCAGAAAACCGCTCATCTAGATAACCCAATTACCTCTCTCATAGAGAGACCAGATAAGCCGTCAACATTTTTCAAGCAGATCGGCAAGTCTCATTCGATAACTCTGGAAAATGTCAAACCCCAAGGAAAAGACCTTCACCTTCAACCTCCTCCTCAACAAAAACCAGAGACTCAAAATTCACCTATTAGCACCAAAAACCACCTTGATCATGTGCGTAGGAGCAATAATAACTCGCCCGCTGGCAAATTGGAGGCTTCGCTCATCAATAGCGTTACGAATTTTCAAGACTTGATGCCAAGAGCCATGGAATCAATGGAAGAGGTGGATCGAAAGTCAAGGAGTAGCTCTCTACATCAATTGAGAGCGCAAGAAATGCAACTCATCAAAAGCAACCTTTCTCCCGCCAAGAAAGAGGAAAAGACTCCCAGCACCAGTAAGCTTATCGATGCGATCATGAGCGGGCCTCAACAGGAGACCCTTAAACCTGTTCAACCTAACTATGACTTTCTTCCACCTGAGTACATCATTCCAAATGCGCTTGTTTACGGAGGCACTACCTTAAGAATGCAAAACAACAATGGAGCAAAGAGATTCATTGAAACTGCTCGCGATTCTATCACCAAAATAGCTCATTTTGACTTTTTGGATAAATTTCAAGCCGAGAAGATAGGCCTTGACTCTGGTGATATCCACAACTTCCGGTTCAATTTCCAAGGAGAAAGCGCGTCCCGAAATGAAGAAATTTTGAAGCAAAAGCAGCTCAGAATAGGAATTTTTTCTAAGAAAACAAATCAAAATTACATTGAACATAAATATGAAGGGACGGGAGGGATAATGAATAAACTTTCCAAGCACAGAGAGTTATCCTCGAAAATAAACAAGAAAATTCTGGGTGAAAAAGCGTTGATAATCACAAGAAGTGCAGCGGTCACTCCGAAGGAGGTAAAAGGGTCAGGAAATGTGATAACGGGGAGGTGCTTGAGCTCGATGAGTCAGAGAAGCACAAGTACGAATTTCACTTTCAATTTGGATCCTGGGTCAACGATGAGATCTGTGTCCGTTTCTCAGTTTAAGATGGCTCTGAAACCTCAAAAACCGGGCTCTGCTCCTGGCTTGAAGCCTGAAGACAGCAAGAGTCAACTCACGAGCCGAGCTGGCCTGCTTGAGAAGCAAATTGAAGGAAGACTTCTCTCTCCAGTCAATAATGTGGCTGACAATACTTTGGAATTGATCGTGCAACAACGGGCTGGTGCTCTCAACGTCGATGCGACTAATGGAGTCGAGAAGATCCCGAAGGTCTCACCGATACATAGTCGGCACAGAAAATTATCAAACTAAAGGTGTAAAAGTTTTTTAATTAAAATCTGATCAGACTTTGGAGATTGCGAATTTGAGATAATGCGATAAAATTTCAATTTTAAAAATAGAGAGCTAACATTTGTTTAAAATTTGAATGAAATCTGTTTCATTGTAAGAATTGCTGTTACCAACTCAACTCTCAACTAATCCAATTACCATTTATGGAAGTATGGAGAAAAAAACACAGAGTTGTGGTTGATGCTTGAGATCATTTGGGAAATTGTACTCAATTGTTCCTTTTTTAAGTTCATTTCTCGTAATACTACTAAGAAAATATTGCAAGATCTTCTTTTCCCGAAATCGTCATTGCTGGGCATGGAAATAACATAATTTGACCAGAGATATACAGAGTACTATCCGTTTTTTAAAAACAAACAATATTTTGATACTATTTTTGTTTAGATCATTAATCATCGTCAAATTAAAGCTTCAATTGACGTATTTTCAAAGCAGAAATCACACATACTCAATCTCCATATCGATTTTCCATTATTGACGCTTCGAAAATGTTTAACTACCAATCAGCCAGCAGATATGAGCCAGTCTTTGATAAAATTCAGCCTATATCAAAGTACAAAGAAGATGGGAATAATTATTCCAACACCAGCGTCCTGAAACTGTTAGAGAAAAGCTCTGAGCTCACTCACTCCCTAGATCGAAGTTCACCGCCTATTAATTTCTTCCAAAACCAGGTATTTTTCTCACAAAAAACTGACGAAAGTGCTCCAAAACGCCCTCTCGCATATGAAACTGCTCAGAATCGAGCAATAAGGCCCAATCTGGCCGTGCAAGTAGACCATCTCAGAGACGGAAAAGCTTCTCACCCTGTCCGTGTTCAGGATTGGGGTGAAAGTATGAGCAGACTCGACAATAGGTCTAGTCATGAAGCCTATATTGAAGAGGATTTAAAAAAACTTTACTTGGAATACCAAAGATTAGGAAAAGAGGGTCCAAATAGGGAATTCACCATTCAACCCAAGGATCTCAGTCACAGACAGGACTT
>ENA-UOUE01000133-UOUE01000133.1-compost-metagenome-genome-assembly--contig:-NODE-133-length-58326-cov-15.531443_pt1 | contig 58326 bp, 38 predicted proteins | sample MGYA00238146_ERZ747223 | MGnify/ENA primary metagenome ERZ747223 (study PRJEB28781, sample SAMN06268865) | compost metagenome | isolation source: single cell | place: USA: California, Emeryville, Joint... | reverse complement strand
AAGATCCATTCAACGGTAACGACGGCAAGACCGACGAAGGCGAGAAGGAGCGTGTTTGTGGCGTGCTCAGCTTTGAAGAGACCGGCGTAGAACAGTCCAATTGCTGGAACGATCAGCATGGCCAAAGCAGTTGCTGCGAGAATCCAGGCAGTAGCTCCAGAATCGATATAGGTGTTTTTCTCAGCAGAGGCCTTATCAGAGGTAATAGCATAATTGATGCAGGTACCGGAATCATCAGGGTATTGCCATAGCTGACAACCAGTATTTTTAGAGGTTTGGGCACTGACCACAGAGAGCACCAGTGCCCCGCAAAGAAGAAGACTAACAGACTTCATTTGTAATTTTTCTAAATTATTTTTATTGCTTATTTTGATTCAATTTAACGATGTATCATTTCAAAAATAACTGTCTATATTGCTGTTGTTGAGGAGTTCAAAAGCTAAATTTATTACTTTTGTAAATGCGCATTATAATTCTAAGAAAACCAGATAGATACACAATATCCCTCTCATCCTTCATAGTAATCTAAATCATAAGGTTATTTTACATCGAACGACATTAGTTAAATCGAATTCCATAAGATTCAAGTGTCTCGAGTCTTCAAATCTCTTAGACAAACCACTACTGCTGCAACTAATACTTCTTTTTGCGAAACAGTACTGAGATTATCCATTCACATCAGAACTAATTGATAATAGTCCAAAGATAAGATACTCAATATAAATCTCTTAATTAATTTAGTCAGAAAGTGGTTTCTGAAAATCCCAAAGCATGGAAAGCCTGAAATCTTTCTTTGAAAAGAAGAAAAACACTGTCGCAGTAATTGCAGGAGTAGGTGCTGTCGCAATTTCCTCGTTGATCATCTACAAATATTATTGGGCTCCAAAGATACAAGAAAAGATACAAGAAAAAAGGTACAAAATCCTAATTTGATCAAATCTTCATCCCCACCTTAGGAGATTAACGTTTCCAATGAAAATTCGAGAATCCGATCCCCAGAACGAGCAAGTATGATTTCGTTTTTCGGTCTTGTAGCTTATAAATCTTCAGATCGTAATCGCGGATCCCGAAGCCCTCTTCGCTAAATTAAAAAAACTGAAAAATGATGGACTTAATCAAATCTCCGTCATTTCAGGTATACTGATCATTGGATTTGTATAAAGGTTCCTTGTTTTTTTACCAGATTACGATCAAACTATCAGCCCTGCCGAATTCGAAGGAAAACCTTGTCCTGCTACCTTTGGAATTATCAGAAGCGTACACCAAGCAATCCTTTAACATTTCTCAAACCAGCAATGCTACCTACATAGTCTTCGGTTATTCCTCCACAAGTTGAGCAAGGCATGCGCGAGCTTTTTCAGAAATACCATCCAATTGAAAGCAATCCTAACCTCACTGTTGAAGAGAAGATGCAGCCATTGGCCGACTGGTAGGCAATATCATAAAGTGACTGACTCATTTAATGTTGTATTTTGAAAGGATCGAAGGTGTCGCACATGTCCTCAAAGAAGGAGGGGTTTCCGGTGTTACTCTCGAAGTATAGCATGCTATTAGCGAATTCTAATGAAATAACCTCTATAAAGAAAGCTTTTGCTGAGAGCAACACCGCAGTGAGAAAAGGCTACACGAAGCTCTTCCATTTCCTCATTGACAACCAAATTCCTTATTATATCGTCTCAGGAGGCATTGCTGATTTCATTGAACTGATCTTCGATAATATCGACAAAAAATGGGCACCAAGCGGTGTAGTTCGAGTGCATGCGAATAAATTTTTGCTGGATGAAAACTTCAATCTGCAAGGTCTTTCGCATCCTCATATTCACACGCTTGCCAAGGCTGGTTTCCTTGATTGCAAAAAAGAGAAATTCAGAAAAAATGTCATTTTGTTCGGAGATATCATCACAGTAATTAAATTATAATGAATTCAAGGAGATAAAAGGATTTTAGGATACGTTGATGGCAAGCAAAGTTGGCGCAGAAACGATTTTGAATATTGGATTCCTCAACAAGAATGTAAAACTGACTATTATTGGAAGGGGTTTTAGAATTTCGGATAGGTATCTGAATATATTGGTGCTTACGAGGAGCAATATGATATTGTGATTTGCAATGATGGGTCCTATGATATTCCAAATGAGATATTTGCGTACCTTGAAGGGAAGTTGGACGAAGAGGAGTTCTTCAAAAAGTTGCAGAGTATCAGACAAGTTCATCTCCATGATTAAAAAGTAGAATGATGCGTTCGTAAAAAGAAAATTTACATATTTCATCGCTTCATAAAAATTAACAGTTTAAAGACTCGACCTATTTAAACTTAACTTTCATTTCAAGGAATTGAAAATCATTTTAACCTTAAAGATATTTGTGATTGCTTCGGGCGAGGATTTCTAAGATTATTGGAGGGCGAATGTTGATAATAATAGAGAATGAGAATGCGGAGTGAGCTAAAGCATGCAATCTAAGTAGCAGTTTCAAATCATATCAACGACCGCTTTTCGAATTTATATACCAGGATCAGCTATTGAGGGTGAGAAGACTATTTGCATGTCTCATAGGAGGAAATTAGGACAATGAATGGTCAACTCTAATTTATAAAATACCTAAAGATTTTTGTTCATGGATGAATACGAAAGAGAAAGACTAAGAGTACTTAAGATCTTCCAAACTATGTCACAAGATTTACAGAGGAGAGAAAAGAATCACAAGAAAAAGAACTAACATGAATAATATTCATTCAACTCGAATTTCTCGTCGTGAATATATCTCAGGGGAACGACCTTGATTGTGCCTTGTATTTTATTCAATACAAATTTGCTCTTGGGGCCACTACCAGTCCCTAACGCTTTCTGACATTGACTGATAATCACTTCTTTTTTAAAATTTGAAAGTCTCTTTTTCTGACCGATTTCGGCCTTATTGAAAAGTTTTCCCCCTACTTCAGTATTGAAATTCGTGATAGTTTTTCTCCAGTCATCCAAATCGTGCAACGTGTCTTCACATTTTGTAATGATACTTCCAATCGAGTTTTGTATGCTCTGAAGATGCTTGGCTCGAGCTGAAGTGGGAGAGTTGGATATTTCCATCTTAGGAGATCGATTATACGCGCTAATTGCTCCTTGAAACGAGTTTGAGCGGGTGTCAATCTTTAGGGTGATCCTCTTCTGGTATCGAGGAGACTTGGCACCATCAACCATTGGTGGGAGCTTAATGGTTGCGCTTTTCGGCTCAACTATAGCCTTCAAATTTTCAAAGACTTTACCCTCATTCGTTGCCTTGGGAGCATTCGGAGACCGGAATAGTCTCGGAGAGCCCACACTTTGTGTGTCATCTTCTCCTGATGATTCAACGGAAGGGGATTTTAGCATTGGTAGTTTTTGAAGAGGCGAATCTGGAAAGAATTGGTTTAGATTTCTATCGTCATGAGTTGGATCAGAAAGCGGCACCTTATAGCGTGGCGAGGTAGGAGGTTTGCAATGGATTAGTTTCAAAGGTTTTTGCATAGTAATTTTTCAGAAAAATATATGAGTTTATAATTGTTATTAATGATTCTGGAGGAATATATAATTTAGGACACACTCTTTTTGAATTTAATTAGAGATATTTTTATTACTGAGAAAGGGCTCATGATTTAATGGTTGCTGAGAAAAATTATGGGGTAGTTAAGATTGGTTATCTCTCTCATTGCTCACACATTTGTCCAGCGCTATCACCCTCCTTGCGAATTTCTTATAAATACAAGTGAATTCGGGACGACTAAAAAGAGAGATCTCTTCTTCGAGATCAATTTCGAGGAAACTATTCGATAATTCTTTGGTCAGTGATTCAATGCTGAAAATAATGGAATAATTTGCTCCTAAAATTAATAAAGTACTGAAAGAATTTAGTTATCACTCCCTTTTGGATAGGTCGGGCTTTTGGTTTCTTAAATTTGTTTTATCTTTGATAATTGACGAAATGACGAGAAATAAACGGATTACCATGCAGAAGGGCTTGGAATTTTTCTGGCTGAGGCGTATTAGATGAACAAAGGAGCATGCGAATTCCAAATGAAGATTGAATCAATAATGGACAAAATTCCTTCACGTTGCTTAAAAAAAGAGATGAAAGTGGCAAATCAACTTCACAAAGCAAGGTTAGATTTTGAATAGAGGACATTGCAAGAAGGTTTTATGGCTGAGTTAGCAAAACATAAAAAATTATCTTCCTTAAGTTTCAGATCACAAAAAATTCAGGGCTTTTCCGATTACTGTAATTTTAACTCGCACTAATTATATCGCTCACTTAATTAAGAGCCGTAGAATTTTGCGATCTAAATTAAGCGCACTAAGAACTGTCGGGCAATTCAGTGGGTTTTTCAAAAAAAACAACTCAGTCAATGATCTATTCAGTCAAAAAGCAGCAGATACTGATTCCACTCAGAGGATCCAGATAGGATCCGATACTTCTCTAATTTCGTTCTTCAACACCATATGAACTTATTTTATGACAAGTTAATAAATTGCTACCAGTGCTTCTTGGTAGTCGCATTTTATTAAAAACAGCAAAATAAAAAATAACAATGAGCCTCAAAGTCTCACCAAATGTCTTCTTGAATAACTTAAATGAAATGTTCAAATACACTCTCAAGTTATTGATTGATCGCTTTCCCCCAAAAGCATTGAATTTGTTACGAGGTACTAGCACTTAAAGCTTAGTTATCATTATTTGAATATCACTAACAAATGAAATTCATTTCAAAACAAAAAATCCGCAAGCATGTAACAGCGAAAATTGTCTTTCTCAGAAAAATACAAACATATATCATTAATCATATCATTCAGATATGCTCCTAATTCCATGGTAATTCTTCAGGGTCTTTACAAAATTCCGAAGCTGTCTAGTATAATTGAAAACTATTATTGTGGAAGCAATCCCTCTCTTAGGTCCTTCAAGGTAATCTTCCCATCGAAATCCGTGTCATATCGATGAATCAGGTTCTCTAACTGTTTCGCTGTGACGGTTATATAATGCTTGTAAAAGAGTTCCTGGAAGTCGTCTGCGCTGATAAATCCTTTATTTTTTGTATCGAGAGCCTTGAAAGCCTCTTCTATCTCGAATAGAGACCTCTTGCTCAATCTTCCTCTAATCTCTTCGACCTTCCTCTCACTCTCAATCACTGCCTTGAAAAAGTTATTCACCAACTCCAACGTCCTCTGACTCAACTCCTTCGTGTCCTCTCTTCGACCAACTCTCTTTGTCAATGTTCGATCTTTTGGATAGATCATTTCTTCGAAGTCTTTCTCGCTGATAGTTCCATCTCCGTCTTGGTCAAACCTCTTAAACACGGCTTGGAGCTCACTACGAGACAATTGCAATTTAGTAGTAGCTAGCACTTCCTCAAATTTTCGCATGTCGCATTTATTCGTGGTGTCCGGGTCCAACAGATTATGATAGACCAAAAGTGGTGTATAATCGCTTTGAAGCGCTAATCTTTCTCTCACGTCTTCAACGGCTCGATCCACAGCCATGATTTCCTCCAATGCTTTGAGGAGCGTCAATTCTTCTTGTGCTTTCATCGGCGAGAGTTTTTTAGTCTCAGATTCTTTCGTTTTTGACGAATTAGCACGGAAATCAAATTCTTCTTCATCGTCTCCTCCGCTTCTACGGCTACGAGGAGGAGTTCTGTATCTAGTGGTTGGACTTGTGAAATTATCATATTCTACACGTGGTCTTTCTTGAATTTTGCTGTCTCTGATGTTGGATCTTGCAAGAGGTTCTTCTCTCTCAGGGCTTCTGGTTCTCACCGGAAGCGGTTCATATCTGCGCTCAATAGTATTGCTTAAAGGTGGCTTCCGTGGCACGTTTAACGGAGAACGTGAACGAGCCTCCCGAGCTTTCTGGATGGCTCTATCGACAATAGAATCAAGCAGAGGTTTGTTATATGGGATTTTGGTATAATCAAATTCGATGGGATTGACTTCTCTCGGTATCCTGGATCTCTTCGATAACGAGTCTAGTCTGTCTGAATCGAGTCTTCCTGGAGAACCCTGTCTATCTGCAGAGCGCAGCAGCTCTTGCGTAGTCAGTCTCGCTGTAGGGATCTGGCTCTCTTTCGTAGGGAGGTAAATGGTGGATTTCGGAGAGTAACGTTGCTGCTCAACGCGTTTTTCGGGTGAAAAATAGCGAGAGGATGTAAGAACGTGAACAGGGAGCTCAGGAGTAGGATAAGGCTTAACTTCAATATTCTCATAAGGAAGGTAGCCCCGGTGGCTTCGGTGGCTCCGAGGGCTTCGTGAGGTTTTCAATGACGATCTCAGAGGTGAAGGGCTTCGAGAATTTCGATGCGATGCCAATTTTGACCGAGTTCGATTTTCGAGTGATTTCTGGAGACATTGGTCGACCATCTGAGCAATGCGATCTAATTCTTGGCGCGCTTCACGAGATCTGCTACTGGCTTTTGGTCCTTGCCCTCCGATGAAGGCATCTTTCACGATCTCATCGATGTACTGTTTCTTTCTAATTGAACCCTCAGGACCTAGTAAATAGCACCATTTAACAACCTAATTATATAAGCAAATTAATTACTCCTCGAGCGATTCGTTCGTCTCCCAGGAGAGCTAGACCTCGACCTCTGACTTAACCTCTCAGTCGCGGAAAGCCTTCCTATGATGTCTTCGTTGCCGAATTTTCCGTCAGGGTGGAACGCCTCGGCAAACTCTGCAAAAATCCATCTTCCGTCGCTGTCCTTATCAAGTCTTCGCAGAACCGCGCTTACTTCCTCTCTTGTGGCTCCAATGTTATTCCTTCTGAAAAACGCCACGAGGCTCGATCGGTCAATGGAGCCAACATCATCAGTGTCGATCGTTCTAAACGCAGCTTTCAAACTCCAGTCATAGCTCTCTAACAATTCTTGTCTCAGCACGTTTATCATTTTTAAGCCATTTATTTCAGATTCGAAAAGCAAACCAAGCTCCAGCATCACATTCTTTGGGACGAAGATAGGCGAGTAGGGAGGCCCATAAGATTTCTGAGTTGCTTGTCTTCTCAGCTCAGCATCAGCTGGAAGAACGATATTAAGAAATTCACTGTAGGAGAGTTTGCCGTCACGGTTCTTGTCGAAAGTTTCAATGACTAAATCGATGTCTTGCTGGGTTGGAGAGAGTTTGTGACTCAGTAAGAAATCGTGGAGGTCGGCTTGGGTAACGTAACCGCTCTTGTAAGAATCCAGCGAATAAAACGCGGAGTAGGCGTCAAAATCTGGATTTTTGGCAAGGTCGATACGGTTTTGCTCGGTAGAAACTTCAACATTGGAAATTGCTTTGAGAAATCTTGCGAGCTTATGCTCTGTTTCTGGTCGAAGCATTGGCAAATAAGGTGTTAAAAATATTGTTTAACCGCAAAAAGAAGTTCGCAAATTACAAAATCAAATATTTTTTGATTCTTAACTGAATTTTTGGGATAAATTTATAAGTAAATTTATTTGATTTCACGATCGATATGGATTTATTAGGATCAAGATCCGATTATTATTTAGTTTTGGTGTTCGAAAGGACATAGCCATTTGGTTGAAAGAAATATAAGCATTCTTTATACTTGTGTAAATAGAGAAAAGATATATCAATTCGTTTAGAAATATTCACGCATTATTATGAGTTGAGACATCTAACTTGAATTCTCGCAACTGCTAAGAGGAAGACGACTTTAAATTTGTGCACATAATAGCAATATGAACCTTTGAAGTAGTATTATTTGTAGATTGGGTTTTTCATTAGTTTTAGTCTAATTCTAATTTGCTAGATCTCCTTCCTTGAAGCCTCTTTTTCGAAATTTCAGTCAACCAACAGAGGATCTGCTCATTCATAAGCGGAAGCTATAATGAAACTAAAAAAAAAAAAGTGCGTATCCAAACAAAGAGTTTCTTTCTTCCACTTCCAAAAAAAAAAGCTTTTGAAAAGACTGCTTGAGAGAATTTAGTCCAATTACGCATTCAGAACGCAAAGAAATCTTACAATTATCCATCATGGCAATCGAGGATTTTACCCAAGAATTTCTATAATTTCTGGCTATCATACCAATAATATGAAATTGATCGTGTCAAATATTATGATTTACAGAGTTGGATAAATTCAAATGAGGTCAGAATCGAAGAAAATTATTCCAGCTCTGGAATTTGAAAAAGAGTTCCAGTCAGACTCACAGTCTCCTGAAAAAGACGTCCGTGGAACCTATCTACGTTGGGTGGCCTTGATTTTAGCTTCCTTATTGGTTCCTGGCAACGATTATTGCTACGATCTTCCACAAGCTCTGCAAACTCAGATCCAGGAAACTCTCGGCGTTGGCGAACTCAAGTACAATCTTCTTTACTCTCTATACTCCTTCCCAAATATCATCCTACCTTTTATCGGTGGCCTTGTTCTCGACTATTTTGGAATTAACGTCGGTTTAATACTCTACAACATCCTCATCATCCTCGGTCAAAGTTTCTACACATTCGGAAGCTATGGGCACGATTTTAATCTAATGGTGCTTGGAAGAGTGATCATAGGCGTTGGAAGCGAGAGTTTAAACGTCGCTCAGAGCACTCTGCTTACCATGTGGTTTAAAGGCCGAGAGCAAACATTCGCTTTGGGAGTATCGCTATGTGTCGCGAGAATAGGCTCGGCAACGAACAGCTCGATAACTCCGATGATCTACAACGCAACAAAAAGCTTGGGATTCTGCTCCTTAATAGGCCTATTCTGCGTTATCGGTTCTGCCATCCCTGGCCTGATCCTTGTGTGCATGCAGAGGAAATATCTCTCCAAGCTCTCGCTTGGAAGCGATAAAATCTCGATAAGAGACATTAAAAGCTTCAATCTCAGTGTTTGGCTGCTTTTCTTCAACGCCATCATATGTTTCCAGTCTTACTTCTCTTTTTTCAACATAGCCAACAAATATTTCCAAATCAGATTCAATTTCAGCAAGGTCGAGGCAGGAAAGCTGCTGGTGATTCCTTATATTATTTCAGGCATTTTGACTCCGAGCTGTAGCTGGATCATCGACCGGGTGGGAAAACGAGCCTCGCTGATGATCTTTTCTTGTTCTCTGCTCGCACTCATTCATCTATTTTTCGGCTTGATTCCCGACTGCGAGCAATGTATGGTGGCTTTAGGTGGGCTGGTGCTGATGGGAGTGTTCTTCGGGCTGCATCTGTCGCTTCTGATCCCATCAGCGTTTATAATTGTAGATCAGAAGGTGATGGGTTCGGCTTTAGGGTTTATCACGTCGGGGCAAAATACTGGGCTTGCCATCGGGCCATTACTAGTAGGGAGGATCTTAAATTCAAAAAAGGATCAGGAAAGCTTAAAGGAGGGGTATCACACGCTTTCATTGTTCTTGTTTGGGATTTCGGCGTTGGCGCTGATCAATGCGATTATCAATTACTGGTGGGATGCGAAGAGAAATAATTCGAAGTTAGAAACCTTCAGGATAGGTATGCCAGATGAAAACGAATTCGTTGAAGACGAAGAGGCGCCGAAACGGGAGACACCTGAGCAGACCATAGAAGTTGAAGGATTAGATGATAGTAGTGAAGTGAACAAACAAGAGAGAGAAGATTTGTTGCCAGAAGATGACAGCAGAGTTTTTACTTAGTGTAATCCGTGACTGTTTTAATGAGTTTTCTTTGGAGGTTAGACTGTACAAGAAATTTCAAAGATTTTATTGGAAAGACTTGTAGTGAATTCATTTCATTTCCTTGGAAGTTTTTGCTGAACACAATTGCTTAGTTCACATAATTATCATATAAATCACACTTGGCTTCAAGAAAACAGCGTTCTCACTTCTCAATGTGCATCAATAGAAGAATTATAGGATGTGAATTTAGTTTGTGATAGGGAGTTGATCTAAGGAGTTTCGTTCTTGATTTGATAAAATCACTATGATAGATGCTGATATAAGAAGGTGATTTTCACTGTTTAATAGTAAAATTCTCAAATAGTGGTACTTAAAATTTATGTTAGAAATAAATGAGCTAAGGAATTAGTTATTCGTAGTATTAGTGAGAAAAGGTGTATTAACTAGTTTATTATTTATAGGTAGAGAAGAAAGAACTTATCATTTATTGTTTTTCTATGACTATTTAATTTTTTTCAATATTCAAGCAGGAACTATTTGCTCTTATTAGATGATTAATGATACTTCGTACTCTTCAATTTTCAAGGATGGCTTTGCTTTCGGATAATTTAAAGTACAGTTTGATTCATTTTAAGATTCTATTTGCAAAGGAGTTACTCTTTACCAAGGCATTTGTCTTATTCCCAGTTAACAAAGTTCAAAAGTCCTTATGATGTTTTTTTCTTCTTCTTCAATAAACAAGCAATAATAATAAATGTTACCCTCCAATTTTTCTTTTCATAGAAAATTGTAAATTATAAATATCATTAATCCAATTGATACAAAAAAAGGTATTAGATGTGAAACTCAAGTGAGTCTATAAATTCCTTTTTAATATTAGAATTGGAGGATCTACCATGAAATGGTGCCAAATGTTAACCAAACCACCTTTGAATTTTATAAATGAATGGAAAGAATTTAATGAAGAAAATTGGATTTTTAACTTATCTTTGCATATATCAAAAGAGAAAGAAAGAATATCTTATCAATCATTTCGCAATTCAATTTTTGTAAGGAAAAAAACCCTATTAGATATTAAAGATACGAATATATATATATCTATTTAATGGAGAAATTTACAAATCATATATCAATCAGATCATGATCTGTTTCATTGAACTATAAATATAATTCATGCAATATAAATCGATATCCGCGCTGTCACGACAACGTGTTGTTGTTCCTATTCATTCTCAAATTCACAGTTTCTGGAGGAACCCAAACGCTTCCAACACCGCCGATAAAAGCGGAGTCCCACCATTGGAAGCGCCACACGGCAACGAAAAGAGAGAAAATTTCGCTGCTGATGCAAGTATTTCCTCCAGAAAATCAGTAATTCTCTCATACCCATACGTATACTCAATCGGGATTGGCGGTTCCAAATTCGTCCGGGGGTTCTCTTGGAAAATCTTAATCAGCGACGTTGGCTTTTCTTCCTCCGTGCAAGCCAAGAAAAAGAGCGAAATCACTCGATCTTGAGAAAAAGTTTCCCCTTTCAGCCCAAACGACACCATCACATTCTCTCTCCCTGCGCAATCTGGTGAATACAATTCCTTCAGACTGAAAGTGAGAGGATTTCTAAATATCCTCTGGTCTATGATCGCGCCGGTGTTAGAAAACTTCACTCCGTATATCTTTTTGCTGCCGTCGATTTCAGCAATCCTTTGAGATCCTTGCCCCAGCAGAAATCTCAAACCAATATCCGCGAGCTTATGCGATTGCTTGTTATAAACATAATTAAACAATATGAGATTCTTCGCATTCTTTGAGCATCCCAAGGCGCTTGTATAGGCCGCCTTGAGAAGAACCTCTTGATGTTGTGGGATGTCGGTCGATTCTGTAGTGCAATTGATTTGATATATAGAATTGAATTTATAGGCTGCAGTCACCCATCTAATCAATGGTTATTGCATTATTACCCCTAATTAAGTAATTGTAAGTTACTTGTCGTCCGTTGGGTTCTTGAATGTTAGTTCTGCCCTTCTTTCAACAATATTTGGGGCGGTTTTTAATGTCATTTCGCTCTCGTCGACCTCCATGGCTTCTTCGTCTTTATAAGCAAACAAAACGCATCTCTCGAGATCGATAGTGTTTATACTATCTTCTTTGGGTTTCGAGCTCTTCCCGCGTAGAAAATAATCATGCGTGCCGGTTTTATACTCTACTGAGCTAGTTTCTTTTTTCTTCAGTATTAAATCTTGGATACTATGGATTCGCTCATATGAGCCTAAGTGAATGATTTTCCTCATTACTTGCAAATGAATCCATTCAATGTTTGATTTTGTCTTTGAATGACGTCCTTGAACTCTCTTTGATGCTCTTTGAGTTTGTTCGAGAGATCTTGATACTAACAGAGAAAACATTACAATTCATAATTGAAGGAAGTTATAGTTTACACTAGTATCCTTGAGCTGGCTGCGCAGTTGCATCGTTAACTCAAGTCCTTTGTTCAGATTCGAGTTGCTAGGAGTCAACTTTGGCTTATTTTGAGTGCTCTCGCTTGGCTTTTGGAGGACACTCCCATGATTTTCATTTTGAGTTTTCTTTTGCATGATATATTGTTTAACTTTTGAAACAGCATGAAACTTTGTCCGAGGAAGCGTTTTAGTCTCGGGCTTGTCGGACTGAGTTTTTGGATCCCTTTCGAAAACTTTAAACGGTGTATTGAGGTCGCTGAGGAGATTCTCTTTATCATCTTCTACATCAGCGACTTTCATGAGTAAGCTATTTAGCCGCTTGGCTACTGACTGTGAAGAGGGCCTTCCCGTGTCAATCTTAGATTTCACATGGCTGTAAAGTGCTAATAGTAATTAGTTAATGCATGAGGATGACTCTTATGAAGAAATATTACATTTGCCATTGACAGAGGGCTTTTTGACTGAATTAGTCACTGAAAAAGAGAACTTCTGGCATGTCTTAGCCCTTTGGTCGCTAAACTCCCATTTAGACTCCGATTCCATTCTCATTTTAGAAATCGATTTTTTATTAGAAAGAAATGTGGGTGTCAAATGCCCTAAAGTGGGTGATTTGTTTTTTAGCATTATAGATGCAGGTTTTTCTTTACCCAAGTCAGAGAAATTTCTTAGTTGTACTCTGGTTTCGTCAGCTGTCGAGCGCATTGCGGTTGCAATCCGAGGGTTCACAACTCGCTTAAAATCTTCTGAATCATCTCGCCTTCTTTTTAATGGATTTGGGGTTGCATTGCCTGCTAATAGCTTTCTTGAAGAGTTGTAGGCGGATCTGTTCATAGCTGTTGGAAAAGTGGGAATTATTTATGATTTACGCAAAGATTTTCTAAATATTACAATTTAGCGGCTGTAACGTAATAATAGCTGATGAAATTTGAATTTTTGCGAAGTAACCGAATAATTTAACGATAATATATTTACGCTATTAGCCCCATCTCACATACTAATAATTTCTGATATTTTCAACTATGATATCAGCAAAGTGAATCAAAAGAACCAAAACTCAACTACAATGAACTTGTAAGAGCAAGGCGCAATAGTGCAGTAAATTCACACCATAAAAGAATATCATCATCATAGCAAGTGCAAATAACTAAAACAGTTTCCTTGATTTTGCTTGAACCGCTGTTAACAATAATATATATATAACACAACTTAACACCTTCCCGACTTTGAAAAATGTAGCAAACAAATTTATGATAAAAAATTTGAGAGCAAATATAAGATGACAGCCAATTTCGTGTACTTGGTTAATGAATATAGCTGGATTGAAATCAAAGCCTGCAAGTAAGCTGCCAAACTAAAAGCGGCCTCCAACAAATAAATTTGATTGATATTGAAACAATGCGAAACCGAAGAATTTTCACCGCTAATCTGGAATTAATATTCATAGCCATTCTCACTGCTTTGCAGCTCCACCCTTCATTAATGGCGTTGAATTCAGCACCTCTCGCTTTGCTTCTTTTTTCGGCTGACTATTCGTTTTGAAAATATTTTCCGTCGAAAGCCCCTTGCTTAGAGAGTCTCGGCTTCTATCCACCTTCTGCATGACGACTCCTCCCTTAAGCATCGCTGTCGGCCTTCTCTGAGCCACAGAAGGAGAACCATCCGATCTGATTTGTTTGAGAGAGAGAGTCAATTCATCTTCTGACCTAAAATTAAAACTGGCCGTGTTTCCTTTCTGACCTGATTCTCGAGGTTCTTCAACTTGCATGGACATTAGAGATATATTGTGTAAATCAACGGGATTGTCCGAGCCACGTTTCGTCTTCTCATCCTTGTCTGGGTTCACCACAAGGTCGTTTTCTTTAGGCAGCGAATTGAATGATCTCGGATCTGTTTCCCTGTAATTTTTCTTCGTGTCACCTTGGAATAGACTTTGTGGACGGATATTGTCGGATTTTGTGCTGTAATGACTATTGCCAGTGAACAAGTAATTGATTTCGTCTTTCGCGCCCAGTCCTGGCTGCTTGGGCGTGTTATCTTCGATTTGTGACCCACCAAAACGTGGACTGACTACCTCATTCCCTTCCTCAAACTTGATCTCGTCCTGCTTGACGTTTTTCGTACCGCCGCAGCAAATGAATCTTATAAAACAAGACATTTTTTTTATTTTAATAAACCGGAAGGGCTTACAAAAATATTTAGAGGAATAAATTTTGGCACTGGAAGATTATTGCGTCATAAAAGCCCAATGTTTGATTAAATGAACAATTTTGTCGTACAAATAAAAATTTGTCACGAAAGTTAGGGTTTTTAGTTAGAAGCTCAACATAGTTGATAATATTGCTGAAATGGTACTGAGAGAGATCTATTTCAGTTCGCAAAGTATTGATTGTAGTTGGACCTGAAGTGGTCGTACGATTACGCAAAGGCAGCAATGAATGGATAAGTTCTATTTTCGTTAACAGTTCTGAGATGTACACAAAGCGTTTCGATGCTGCTTTATCTTTGCGTGGTTTGAAACGTTGTTTAATCCTGCGATGAGTAGTTTGGATTTATCCTTTAAAAAAAGCTCGAATTATTTTATGATGCTATTTATTGACGCACCATCAACTCAATTTTATCATTTTTGTACTTTTTCTCAGCCTCTTGAGTTATCTCATATTAATGATCTTTTAAAATGAGCTAAGAATAGTTAAGAGAGGTATGCAAACACGAATTTCTTATTTTCAGTCAAAATCGATCTCAAATTAACTCTATGCACGTTGTTTGCATAGGATAATCATGCAAAGCATTTTATTAAAAATTTTTTCTCTCAAAAGATAAATGCATTACTATTACAATTATTCAATGATAAATCCACATTGTGCAATAAGGCATAATTTCTCATCGCTCGAACCATAAAACCATGAATTTCAACGTATAGTAACTACACAACATTTCTTCTAAACGTACTTATATACTTCTTGTCGATCTTCTACCTCTTCGATAATCTGCTGATCCACCAGATACTTTATCGCTTTTTTGATGAGTTCCAATGACGGTCGGAACAAAACGATCATTTTTTGTATCTCTTCTGTTATTTCGCTAAGCGACATACGCTTCCTGGCCTTCATAACCTTTGCAATGACGGATCGCACTGTAAACTCTCTTTTGAGCGAGATTTTATCATCATCATGCGGAAGCATTGATAGCGTGGGTGGAACATCAATCTGTATACTATTCCTCTTTGGATTAAACTCCATATTCAGCTTAATCGCATCGTCAGGAGAAAACTTCCCGTCTTTCGCCGAGCTGGTAAATATGGCTTTATTGCCTTTACAAAACACCATAACCGCTAAATTGCTAGCAACAATCTCTTCATTAAGCCTCGTGCGCTTGACGATCTCCTCAAAGGTTAATTCATCAGTCCTTTGAAAGAGGTTTACGATCATAAACTGATACATTCCAAGCGTAATGTCAACTTTTCGACCGGAAAATCTCGTCGTAATAACCACAGTAGAAACTGAATGTATCCAGAACAGATCCTTCTTTTTAAACCATTCAGATCCTTTCAGGTACTCCATGTAGCAGCTCTGAAGGGGCTTAATCTCTTCTGGCAATGTTATCTCATCTTCAGTATGCTGATTCAACCAATTCGCTTTCTCAAGCACTTTTATCTATAATTGCAAACAAATTATCAAAATTATACTAATAACAGGAGAATTCCATACGTGGATCATTTCAGAATTCATCAATGGTAGGTGCTTCTTCACATAGGTCTCAAAATCCTCCTTATTAGTGTTCGCGATATGTATATCTTTCAATTTGTCTTCAAGCTTCTGAGTGTAGGTGGTCCCGCAACTATGAATCTCAATGAGAAAAAAATTGAAGGAAATAATAAATTTACATCGCTTTGATCTGCTCAACGACCATTCTTTCGTGCTCGAGATTCGACATGAGATCATTTATCACTCGCTGTACAAGAGCTGCCTCGTAGAGCATTAAGAACTTATCCTTGTCCGATAAACACGCAAATAGCTTCAAAACTCCCAGTAACAAGCTCTCTTTCTCCTCATTAGTGAAATTTCTGTTCCGAAGACCGTTTTTGTTAAGCAGTAAATCGATAAATTCGGCAATCTGGTCTGAAATCAAAGGCGTGATAGGGATATCAAATAAAGATTCCATTGCTCCTCTGAAGGCGCGATTAAAATAATTCTTCTTTTCAAAACACTTCTCTATCACCTTCTCATAGTCCTCATAGAACTTTATCAATGATTCAATGAATTCAAAATGTTTCCTTCGATTTTTCCCGGTCTCTCCCTTAGAATCCGGTCTCAAGTCAAATATTCGTTTGGCATTCTTGAAAATAAAACTCTTGAACTGCTGATGAAAGCCCTCGAAGTTGTCCTTTAACCGGCTGAACAGCGAATAGAACTTTTTCAAACTCTTTTCGTTGCGTTCTTCGACCATTCTGATAAACTCTGATTGACCTTGCTCTTCTCTTTGTAGTGTTTCTTGATAAGATTTAATCAAATTCGCATCGAAACTCGCAAAAATAGCGTCCATTATCGGTTTTTTGTATTTATTTGAAGGAAGAATGCTTTCAATCAATTGCTGTTCCTTTAAAAGTAATGTTTCAACGTTCTCGAGATAATCCTCAGGGGGTAATGAATCGGCCCATTCGAGGTATTTATTGGAATAGTATTCTTTTGAATTTTCAATGATATTCCTCTGAAAATCTTCAATATAACTGGAATTATCTATTTTTGCTATCGTTGCAAAGATTTCTACCGACCTCGCCATAACCATATAAGTGTTGGTCGAAGGTTTCTCATCTCTGTGGTTTGATAACTCTGAGAGATAAGCCTTTATGATTGTGCTTGAGATCTGCTCGATTACGACATTTCTGAAAAGATCAATTCCTAGCGGCTCGAGTTTTTTAACTTTTTCTCTCACAATAAAGAAACGCTCTAGATATTGAAAGAGTCTCGACATCCACTTGACCATTAACTCATGCTGTATCCATCGTTTTTCGAGTTCTTCGAGTAATTGACCGCTTCTTTTTGATCTAAGAGAGGGAAACACTTTTTTGACCAGGTAGTCTTTAATTTCATTGCGGTAGTATTTGTAAAGCTCACAGTTTAGCACGTGAAAGTCAGTTTTATCGGTACTGATCTCATATATTGCTGTGTAGGCTTTAGAGAAATCATCTGCCTTAATTTTCGGTTTTTCTCTGGCATCTGTGCCAATTTTTTCAAGAATGTTTTGGAAGGCTCGGATTTCGCCTTCGATTGTCGCCATGTGTTTGGGGTATTTGCTGTTGATCATGCTCATTTTCGAATCGGGATCTGGGCTAGAAGTTTATAATTATTGAGAATAGATCATAAAATTATTTCAATTGCGATCAATTTGACTTTTTCTATCGAAGTTATTTATTGAGGAGACGATCAGAAAATATTTCTCTTTCGATTACTTTCTTATCAATCGGGAAAACAGCAGTCGGAAGATGCGACAACCCTTAAGAACTATGAGCTTTACTGTTTCTCGAGAAGAGGTAAAGAGTGTAATGCTTACAGCATTTCTATTTGTTGATTCTGTTAATTCTCCAGCAATATCCCCTTTCGTTAGTTCGAATTATAAATAAGACACCACTTAACTTATTGAACAAAGCCGTAGGTTTTAAGCAGATTAAGTAATGCACTCGACATATGCAGATTGAGGAAATTAATTCATTTGAATTGGAAGAAATTTATAATTATTTCGATGATAATTTGAAAAAACATTTTAAATTTTCTTTTCGTGTATTTTACAAGGATTATAAATGAAGGATGCGTAATGAATAATCTACAACTATATTGAGGTTATGAGTAAAGAGTATTGCGATTGAATCTATAAAGCCTTAAAAAAAAAGCAGATTTACGATTGGTATATCGGGATTTTGTATCAAAAGTAATCGTTTAAGGTAGCAGGAACTTGAATCTCTTGATATTGAAAAGAGTTACATGAAAACTGGGTATTTAGTGTAAAAATACTGATAATTGACCATTTGAATTCAGAATGTCACAAAAAAGAAAAAATAATTGAGGACATCTATTTTCTCAGCAAAATAAGGAATACTTTCAAATCTATCACATCGTTATATTTATTTACTAATGGAACAGCATAAGCATCTCTGCGACCCGATTAAAGCAGTAATATATTGCTCATGAACATCTCTTTAGTAGAGGTTACTATTTGCGACTATATTATCTGATTGGTTGCACTAGTTTTCCTCTTGTAGATTCAGTGGTTTCACTTCAAAGGTTAGTTGTTGCTTACTAGTATATAGTTTGCTGCACTATTCTTCTTTTGTTCAGAAACTTACCGACGAAATAGGTCACAACCTCCTCTTGAAGAAAAAAAAATGAAAATTTTCATTAAATGGTGACAAGATGAATATCCTGATAAGTTTTTACTCTGCACGAAGCTGATATCAAACTTACAAAGTTTTTTTTTATTCAATCTAGTAGCACTCTTTTAATCACTGATAGTTACATTAGTATGGCTACTTATGAATTATTTCACTGTATATCGGATTTTTCCTATATTTCAAAGAGTTATTTGCCGATAAAGTTGAGTGTATGGGCATTTTTGGTGTTTGAAAACCTATTTCCATTTCTTCATCAATTAATATTCAATGACTGGTAACTGCTCGAAGTCCTGCCTATACTTGAGAAAGATAACATCGCTTTTTGTAGTAATATCTTAATTTCATAAAAATTTGATGTGTCCACCGACTAAACTAGAAAATTTCCTTCCTTTTCATATATATTCGTTTAATTTAAAATCCAAACCAAAACAGATATCATGAGATGTCACACACACTCTACTTATCTGTATTGGGTTTTGCCTTTTCACCTTATAATTTCACCAATCCATATATGCATTCGAGATTCTATTTCAGTACTTATTTAAAAAAAAAAAATGCGTTGAAGGAGATTCTAAAACCTGAGTGATTCCTTACATATTGCTAAATTTAAAAAAAACGTACATAATTCAAGTAGAATTACCCTCACAACAAATTCGTTACAAATGCAATTTCTAAATTTCCTCCCAAAAACCGCCATGTTCACCACCAAAGAGGATTCCCTCGCCCACAACGATTCAGCATCAAAAGTTCTCAATCAAAGTCATCCAGACTCCTTGTTAATTAACCACAACGAAAAAAATTATCCTTTCTGCATCGTCTGGACCAAAGCGCCCACGATAACGAGCTTTTTTCCTTGTTTCGGACATGTTGGGATCGCGGGGTATTTCTTTTCAATGAAATGCGACTCACTTCTCGCATTTCCTTTTTTAGATCTGATGGTAAAATCCATGATTATGCTGGTAACTCAGTGGAGATTGGTAAAACGCTTAATACAGCTCTCTCGTTTAAGTTTTTTCAAATCAGATAACTTTGCATATGATGTGCCTTACAAATATGTGCAACTTAATTTACAAGGTATCAACCTCGCTGAGTTCGATAAGGCTCTCAGGGTCACCGATTCAAAGTTTCATCAAACCAAAGTAAATATGCTTTTTCAACGACTCAGTTGCTAAAATATTTTTATAGTATCATCTATTCAAGTGAGTATTAATCCACTGACCACCGCCCTTAAACGTATTTAGGAATAACTGCTATCATTTCGTTGCGAATACTCTCAGTGAAGCCGGTTACAAAAGCGAGCGACATTGGACGATGCTCGATGTGGTAAAGCTTACTGTGAACGAGGGCAAATATATCAAGTTTGTTTAATAAAGCTAATATCTTTTCCTAACTTTTTTGCTTCGATCAATTAGAAAGAGCATCCGAATGAAAGTGTACCTGAAGCATTTTATGCTTTTGCTGCTCATTCATTGGATTGTAATGATTCTCAAGGCCTTTGTGAATAGACACTTTGATTTCTAAATTTCTCTGTAAATAATAAATAATGTGGCTATAGTCTTTCTCTAATGATAAAATTTTTTAATGTTTTCCTCTTTACATTTTCTTAGTAAATCTCCATCTATCAATTTTATCTCAAAGTGGCAATTGTTCATTAACAATAATATATTAGGACGATTATGAATAATCAAGTAAAAATTTCAAAATATATGAAAGACTGGAGAAATGGACAGTAATCAAAATTTTGATTTAATGACTGATATCATTAATAAATGACTTTATCGTATCAGTCGCATTAGAGTTGGAAATAATCATGGGGGCTTTGTTTATAAAGCTTAGTGGAATAATTCGAACTTCTGAACCGAGTATCGTTAGAGCTTGGAACCGTAATCTCGCGATCTATGCTATCTAGCACATGTTCAATATGATCAGACTTTAGCTGAGCGTCGAGAGTTTTTTTCGCCAGTAATTTCAGGAAATTTCTTTTCGGTATCTCTTTCATAGCTGGTGGCACCGGTTTCCTCTCACTCTCAGGTTCCGTCATCTGATTCTGAGGACTAATAATCGTAGTGGATTCCGTTGCGATAGTAGGCTCTTTCTGTTGTATTCTCAACCCCCGCAGTCTTCTCGTGGTTGCTAAATTTATGGGACTTAATAGAGAATTCGAACTTCTCTTAGGAGTACCTACCACAGCGAAAATCAAGTTAACTTCACAATGAAAAGATTACTGTTTGTGTAGTTTGTTGCATAGAAGGTTGCTCGCTGGCTATTCGATCTCTGGGATGGAGAATGGGACAATTTTCGATGAAAAGCTTTGGATTCCTCGCTCTTGACGGCTGATAGGTCTCCTCGGCTACACTTAGGCGTTTTTTCAATAACGCGAGCATTCAAGGAGCTTGTGTTCTCGCTCGAACTATCATCACTTTCATTAAAATCGGCTGCATTGGAAGCTTTCTCACTCTCTGACGGTTGCTGTTGTAACTTGATAAATAACGACAAATAAACAGGGATTTACTTCCAGATGAGTCTGACTCGCAACATTATTGCTTGATGCAGCTTCAACACGAAGATATCGCGAACGAATTGCACCTGAACTGACTGATCTCACGTACCCCATTCGCTTCATGAAGGATGGAGGTTGAGTGGGATGAATTTCCGAGGCTTGGAGTTCCGTTTCCTTTTCGCGCCTTTTCATACGAGACAGAGTTAGCTGCAATTTCAATATAATGAGACCATTTCGGACAAAACAGATTACATTTCTGTTTAGAGTGATCGACTCAGGTCTCAGAGGTCCTGTGCCGAAGAATTGAATTTTGCTTTTTGGGTCTTTGACGCCATCTACACTGCCGCTTTCGATGATACTCTTGCAAATGTTCAGGTAGCAGCTTTCGCAAACAATAACTTCATGTTTCCAGAAACCTGGCTCATTCTTGAGCTGATTATATTCTCGGACGGTTAAATGCGGATGCAATTTTCTAATCAGTCCTGGAATTTCGTATGCTTCGACATTCTAAGCAATAACTATAAGACTTTGATTAGCAATTTGATAGCAAACCATAGCCATAGGACGAAGTCTGTCATATTTCAGCTCGTTCTTAATTATTTCTTCAATAGTTGGGCGACCATCATCTTGCTTAGCTTGCGGTCTGCTTCTCGCGAATTCCGCTTCGTTGGACTTGAGGTGATCGTAGTCGAATCCCTTAACGATATGCTCATATCTCAGCGAAATGACTCCAGCCTCATCTGAGAACTTGTATTAATCATATGCCTAACTTACAGGAGAAAGTACCTAATTTCTTATTGCAGCTAGCACAGGTATCCTTTTTCCTCAAATTATACGGCTTGGTCGGGTTCGATAATCGATTTAGATTTACAAAATCAGGTCCCTATATACCCAGTTTCATAAAATTCATCCAAAAAATTTAGTTACGCTGTGGTTAATTATATTCTGTGCTTTAGGCAAAGAGTAGTATTTCGAATTCGATAACTTGACGAGGGTGAACTTTGGCCATAAAAGTAAATAGTTTACGTGATGTTCCAGATCTAAGCGCAAAGAGCTCGCAAATAGGAACCATATCCGTCCTTGAGGATCGATTTTGAAATTTAAAACGAGCCTGTGGATTGAGATTTCGTCGATGCTGATGTTTTTCACATGCTATTAACAGAAAATGCTCAATAACTTTGAATACTGAAGCGCTAGTTACCTGGCAAATATTTTTGCAGATGCGTTCGACTTGAGATGGCAGAACATACCCTCTTAATGGCACTGAAAGCATGTTAGTTCAAGATGTCACATTAAAACGAGTTCACCTGTTTGAGAATTATGGGCTTTTCCATCGATAGTAACCGTGCGCTCATAAATATCATATTTTGTGTTTGTAAACTTGCATAAATTTTCAATCTTTTCAAGAAAGCATATCTTCGGAGACCATGTGGCTCGAATAACAACTAGTAAATCATTTCAAAGCTTATTGCATCATAATTGTGTTATCAAATTACAGTTTCTGTCCCCTTTAGGTTGGATAAATCTCTGTAGTATACCATTATTTGGTTTCTTTGAGCTGATCCATTTCTCTACAAATTAGGAATAGTTTGAATTGCATTATTTGGCGTGATTTTACTGAATTCAGCAACGTCATAGTACTCGAAAATTATTTTCTTCTCCTTGTCACGCTCGACAGTATAAAAAAATGTCGCGACAATCCCGCACTCAGGCACATTTTTGAGAAACACTCGTTCAACTTCCTCGTTAAGCAGTTTGTTTTTCATTTTCTTCTTCAAGCCGTTCTCGAAGGTAAAATACCAGACGCAAGGTTGATCAAATTTGTACAGAACTGTATCAGGAGCAAGGATACTAGGTACTACCAGGGATTTAATGCGAGAAAGTCAAAGAAACTACTTGTTCCGAACATGGGGTCTCTGATCCATAAGAGCTGATAAAAATCTTCGAGAATACCATCGCCTTCTAACACTTGAATACTTGTTCGCTCCATTTATATGGATTCGGATTAAAATTTTATTTGACTTTACTTTTTTCTATATTTAAGTTACATATGATAATTTTTCAGAATGCAATACCTTAAGATAGCAAAATGATAAAATCTACAAAGACGCCATCGATATGGACACGCAGATTATTACTGTAAAAAAAAAAGAGTGAACACTCAACTGTATTAATAAAATTCCTTTTTCGTTTTGCTTTATTTTTTGCCTGGTATTTGATTTGACTAATCTCAAATTATGGGTGAAAAGATTCTTTAGAACTGGTGAGCTAGCAATAATTGCCAGAACGAGTCGCAAAGGACTTGGTGAAGTAGAGAGCATAAAATATTCTTGCTTTGAGAGAAAATTTCAAGAGAGCTTTAGGTCGTGGCTCAGAGCACAGGAAAGCTAAAGAGTATTATATATCTATATATTTCGCGCTAAATACTGTGTAGAAGAGTGATAGATTGGGCTCATTGACTAATTGACGTAAATAAAAAATATAATCTGTCTGTTTAGCTAAGACGAAGCCTTCTCCGTATTTCGTCACCTTGCTGTTAATATCATCAAATTCCAGCTTAGACCTTGAGATTGTCAAGATAGTAAGTTGGTTTAGGCCCTCCTTCACTATTTTCCGCCTTAACAAGATCTTCGACTTTGCTCACTCCAGTCATTAGGAGAATCGAATCAATCCCTCCTGAATTCGCGAACATGATATCGGTGTTGAGTCGATCACCGATCATCACGCATTTCGACCTATCCAGACTGTTATCATTGACGATTAGGTCGACAGCGTATGGATTCGGTTTCGCCAGCACAAGTGGTTCGACTTCCATCGTGCATCTCAACCCATTAACCTGAACCATTGATGTCGGGATCTTTCTGTCTCCAACAGGATCATAAGCATCCTCATTCGTCGCGATGAATTTTTTTCCTATTTGCAAGAGGAGCGCGCTATAACAGAACTTATAGTAATTCAAGTCCATATCATACCCAGCCACCTATACACGAGCATAAAGCATCAATCATGAGTGAAATTCGCTTACAACAGCATCGATTTCTTTGTCTACTTCAAGTTCCTTGAAAGCAGCGCCAGTCATCTTCTTATCGTTATCATCTGGGCCACCTACGGTCGCAATACCGTGATTATTCAGCTCTTCAACGAGACCTTTCATGCCAAACACATAAACCTTCTTGATTTCAGGCATGTTTTCTTTCAAATATCTTCCCGCAATGTAGCTAGAGGGGTAGAGCTGCAAAATATCCATCTGTTAGCAAGATTGTGATGCATTTGGCTACCTGTTCAACTTTCACATCATAGCCGTATCGAGTGAATTTGCTCTTATAAGATTCACGAGAGGAAGTACTTGTGTTTGTAACAAAAAACAGCTTTTTGTTCTTTTTCTCTAAATAATTCAACAGATCAAATGCATAGTCCAGTTCTTTGCTTGCATCCCACTATCAAAAGCGTGTTACTGTATGGAATTGCACGAGATGATGTAAATTTACGAGTACGCCATCGCAATCGAAAAAGAAATTATCGTATCGACTTAAGACTTCTAAGATAGATTGCAGCTTTGGGGCTATGAGATAATAGAAATGAGTATGGACTTGGGGTGAGGATTTGTTACTTTTTGGAATTGATATTTCCATTTGAAGTAAGGCTCTGGGTATTTGATTTGTGAGTTGTTAAACGATTTCAAGGAAATTGAAACGTTGGCAATTGAGTATATTAACACAAATCTAAACATAGAATTTGGGGTTTATTCAAATCTGATTGCGTTTAAAATTTATCTCGTACTCAGGCTGGATGGTGACGTGTGGAAATTAAGTTCACGAAAAATAATTGAGAACGAGCTCTCAGACCTTGGTTCAGTGATTGGTCGTTTTATTTGGGTATTTTATCTGTCGATAATAGAAAAACGAGCTGTTCTAAGGACTTGTCCCATTTGTTAAACGTATCAATGCTGAAAACTTTGAAGTTTTTCTGCAGTGAATTGTAGAGGTGAATTTAGACTTCAATTATTGAGGTTAAGAGATCGCAAAAAAAGAATTCCATCGCAATAAGGTAAAAAAGAAGACTTTGCTACAACCAACAAAAAAAAAAATTAAAAAAATCGATCCTCAAAACAGCAAAAGAACATTGGCGAGAGAAAAATGGTAGTTTATGAAAGAAATGAAAAGTTTCAGAATTTTGCATTGCTCTCGCTCATGAGTTTGTACTCTCTATCTGAAATGACTTAGGATAAGAAAAAAAACTTGAGAAGTAAATTTTTTGCAACATTATATCGAAAATATCAGTGAAGAAAAAGACTTTTCTTATCAATTTCATGACCAAAAAAATGTCAATTCTCATAAATAAAGTTAGATCTTACAAGAAATCCTTCGTCATAACCAGAAATGAACGTCATTTATGAGTTTTCTTTAATTTTATTTATTTCAGAACATACTTGATTAGAGTCGATCCGATTCATCTTTGTGATCCATGAGCCTAAAAAATCCTTGTACAACTAACTTTCATATCAAGAGAACCTATTTGGGCTTTTGGGACTCGAAAGTTGCCGCTAGAGAGAGAAAAAAAAAGACCAGGTAACAAACAAAGCTTCTTTAAAGTAATTTACATAAATGCTCCATTGGATGGCCCTGATTGGCTACCTGAAGCTTCGTAGACTGAGCACCGTTTATAGCTTGCTTAACTACCTCTGTCTCATGATGATAATATCTGAGACTAGGTGTTTTTCGACTGGGTATCGGTCTGTTTAGACACAATAGCATTTGCTCTAATAGCACAGGGATTGGCCTACGCTTAGTATTTTGAAAGTTCTTAAGCGGCGAGCGTTTTCGAATTTCTGTAGTTGGTCTGGCAAACTGTTTTCAATCATATTCAAGTAAAGATCGTGGTTTAGAACAATAACTTTACATTGACGACATGGGTGTCAAGAGCACTGAAAACTCGATTCATTTTAATTTGGTCGCTGACGCTGTCGTTGCTCTTGTTCAGCAGTTCCTGTAGCGAAACTGATGTATTCAGTTGCTGCTGCTGCGACTCTTTCATGACAGTAGATGCATTTTCATCTAGGCCAAACATGAGATAAATTTTGAGAATGTTTCGATGAAGAAATGAGGGTATATGTACCCAACGACGTCCGTACGATTCTTCCAGGCGAAATGGGCCTTGTGATTCCTTTGTAAAGATTTATTAAGGCGCTATTTGGCCGAGTCCCTCTCTCTTCACTTCGCCTGAAAGATTTATAATTTTTTGAAGCTTGAATTTCTGAGTTTATCGTATAGGAGACACTACCGACATGAGTCGATGTATTCTGTATCGTTTTCCTAGGCGAGGAAAATAGCAGCTTATTTCGTTTGGTTCGAGAGCTTAATTCACGAGCATGCAACGGCAGTACGACAGGAACCTTTTGGCTATTGTCCGTGTGTGAAAGAGAGCTGATATTGCTGCTGCTGTTTTGGCGACGAATAACCTTCTTCCTTTCACTTCTCGTCATTTGTACTATTTGCTGATGCCCAAGTTTGTTTGGAAAAGCATTATGAACTGTGGCAGGAACCCTATGCGCCATTGCATTTGGAATGTATTTGACATCGGTAATGGTGATGTTCTTAGTGTCAGGAGAAGTTAGTTTGAAAAATTTTGGTGGCCCTTGCAGAGTTTTATGAGATATCCTGTCTTGATTATGAAAGTTGGGTATGAATTGGCTCTGAGACGGGCTGGATAGAAGCATTGTTAAATTTTTCATCTGTTGGGAAACGCGTTGTGTCGTGGTTTTTATGAGTAGAGGGCTTTGGGAAGAAAACTGCTGGGAAAATGATGGATTATTGATGTTTCTGTCTCTTTGCGATCGAAACGCTTTGTAGTTATGTTCTCTGCTCTCCAGAGAGGCCAATAAGTTTTCTGAAGACTGTAAACTGGTCATTTTATTCTATATACTCCACGAAAAAAGTAATGCAGTCTCAATAAATGCTTTAATTTTTTCTCCACAATTTTATTCAGATTCATTAGCAGCTTTGGAACATTTGCGAGAGAACGCTGCCATGACTAGACACACTACACTTGATTAATAAAATATTCTTGTTGATTACAAGACCTGTTGCAAGTGTGAGATTCGCTAACAGCTTAACCGTCATTTACAGGAGATTGAAAGACCGAATATTTTTCAAGTGAAATTCATTTCAAACGTGGAAGACTTTTCTGGAACCTCATTAAAAGCAAAACAAACTATAGAAAATACAAATATCAGAAATCTTTTTTTCACAGATCATCATTAATATAGTCATTGGAACCGTAGAGATTGCTCACCTATAAAATTAGTCATTAAAATCGGAAGCTCAACTGCATCGTTACTATCTCATAAATTTCCGTTTTCAGATTCACGAATTCCCATGGCTCGTCTCTTTCGTGACACTAATCCCAAGTTAAAAACTCATGTAACAAAGAATAAAATCTGCTCATTTACGTCTTCTTGAGGACGCAACACCGACATCAGCAAGCTCAGGTCTATTCCATCATCCTAAGGAACCATTTCAGAGTGCTCAGAGTGTATGGGGATTTACAGGTATGGGCAATGTAACTTGTCTGACACTTTTTGTAATTGCAGCCAAGTCTTGAACTTTGATAACGTTTGTGACGAGTGGAGAGAGTATAGCCTTGTTGTGGCCTGCACCGCTGTCCTCCTCGACGTCAGGGATTTCCACAATATCTATCAGAACATTGCTACCAGAATTTGAATTTGAAATAAATACCTTCTCCCTTCTTATCCCAGATATTTGCTTCTTTTCGTTCAACTTTCCTATACAATGGGTAAATCTAAAGCATTGAGACGATTGTACTGAGTGAGATCTATCTGAACGCTTTCTCCCTTAGATCCGAAACCCCAACCAGCTTTTGCCTTGCCTTCTGCCATGTATCTGTAACAAATTTATTTTCTGAGATGAAACAATAAATTCTTTTTATCGAAATCGCTTCTTTGAAAATACGTTTCAAACTTAGTTCAAATATGTTATTGTTGAGTTTGTAATTTAAGATATGTTGAATTAGAGCACCTCATTGAATCAGGTGCCGAGAATTGAGCTAGAATCTGAATATAGTTTTACAAATATTCACGAGAGAAGCACTATACACATAGAATTAATTTTTTTTAAAAGCTAAGAAGGGCTCTTTTGAATTTTGTGTTTTTGATCGAGGCTCTTTAAGTATAATGCTCTTTCATTTGGTTTCAAATTCCCTGTAACTAGACATCTAACTAATTATTTTAGCATACAAATAGAGTATTAAACTAATAGGAATAAAAACCCTGCGTCTTGAGTAGGGTTCATTCAATTAACCCTTTTGTTAAAATATGCATTTATAGTATATATATCATATCATATATATCGTGCCTGCAGACTCAGAAAAAAGTCTATTTCATAAGAAAAGAATTATCACAATATTAACTATCATTGACAAAATCTCAAAGTATCAATCGGAGTTACCTTGACGTTACCACCTTGAAATGCAGCAGTTTGTTCAATTGACTGACTAACGCACGATTCGACCGTTCATGATCCGCTAGCATCTCTTTCAACTTCGCATTTTCATTTTCCACTCGTCTAACATGATCTCTAATCAAGCTCAGCTGATGCTCTCTTCTTCGAACTCTTTCATTACATTTCTCAATCTCATTCTCAAGTTTCTAAATCACAAATAACTTTATTTTTCTTTCGTCATCTATCTCACCTTCAAGCGCAATATTTTCTCATCGTTCTCTTGCAACGCTTCAGCCAGTTCTGACTTACTCTTCGCGAGCTATATATCACTTATAAAACATCTTTAAGAAAGAAGGCAATTACATCTAGCAACATTTCGGAGAACTCGGTTGACTCTCTACTAATCCAGCTGGCGTCTGATCTGCTCATATTATTTCTCAACTCTTCAAAGTTGCTATTGATTAGATTCAAGCTAGCGATTTCGTCTATGTCATCTAGATAACGAATGCATTGAGAGCTCCAAGAGTAATAAAATTACTTTTTTGCGATTGCGCTTTTCCAAAATCCAGACGCACCGTGTCATTCAATGACCTTGATAGATTTGCCTTCTGATTCAGCAAATTATAAAGGTTCTCCGTAGTGAGTTTCTTGGCCAAATGCAACACGGTTTCTGGGTTGAAATTCTGATGACAATAAGGACAAAACGCTTCGGAACCCATGTTTTGCTGATGGCTTTTGATGTAATTAGAAGTATGCTTCGTTTTGGCAGGGTATTTAAAACCAGGTTCAGATTCCAAATACTCACAGGTGTCATTAAATTGTCTTGGATCAGCGGTAGATCCATTTGCCGAAAGTAAAGTCGCATGTGATGGTTGGGTGATCGGAAGCACTTTGTTTGGCAGTTCTTGTTGTCGAATTGGGAAAGTTAGTTTCTTTACTTCTCGAGATGAGAATTGAATTCTTCGTACAGCGGAGTTTTCTTTATTTTCATGAGGGAGATATTGGCTCTTAGAGGCTGAACCTTGATGTTGAGACATTAACTCGTATGAAATAAAACGATCTAACTTTCAAGAAATTTAATTTAACGTTTAGATTAGGGAAGTTTTACATCAGAGCAATTCCTTAACTTGGCAGTAGGATTAGGCCTTAGGCGACTGGGACCGTCCAGAGGCCCGTTAAGGGCTATTCGACCATAAGAAAAAAATTTAAATTTCTGGAATGATCTAATATCATGCTGTCTCTAAGGGAGTTATTCCGCTGAAAGGAGTCTAAGCTCATAAACTCACATGGCTCTTAAACCCATGAAGGAGCTTTTTTTTTTATTAGATATGGATGGATCATAATTAAGGCGTCATCAACAGATTTGGTTTGAAATTTCCCATCCTTGTAATCATGGTTACAGAGAAGAGTCAGCCCCGACTGGTTTAGAAACTTTCACTTTGCGAGTAATTTTCTCTGTCAAGACAGATTTTCCTTAGAGCATTTTATGACGGTAAACTGGACGAAAATAAAGACAAATTTTCAATAATCGCTGACTCAAAATTGAATAAATCCAGTTCATCGGGTAGGATCAGTAATTTTCAAACGCAGAAGCTTAAAACGGTAGTTTTGCTTTATTTTCTTCACAATCTACTCTTGACCTAATAGGAAGCAGAGGCACTGGAAAAGCATTATGAAATACCAAGAGGGAATTCGATTTTTACTTCGATTTATTTGATAGTTCTGCTATTCTCCAGTTATTTGCGATAGTGCGTATTAAGTTCCAACTGATCTCATTTTGGGGTTTTTTCAAAATCAGGCATCACCCAGGCCGCCCTTGTTGAAAAATAAACGACCCTCTCTCAGATTTCTCTTCCCTCTTGCTTGTCCCTCACTCACTCTGCCCTAGTGAACGAATTTGTCCACAGTTTCCTTTGAAGATACGCATGCACCCATGAGTAAATTATTCTATTAAGTAAAGATCTTCCAATTTGAACATAATAAAAAGCATTTGAGGTTTTATCATGGAACCGTACAATTCCAAAGACGTCTTTAGTTTGCTTTATGAGCCCAGTTCCTTCAGGCCAGGATTTTTAGGTGCACCTGGCACACTTTCTGAGGCCGGGTACAGACACTGGAGTCTTTTTTACCAACGAGGGTATTATCCCTTCCGCAGGAGGAAACCCGAGAAACAACCCTCCACAGAGAAAATTTATAAGGATGTGCTCAACAAACCCCCTCCAACGAAAGCAGAAATCGTAGATTGGTACGCACCTATCGCTTTACCTCCCGAAATACTGAGAGTTTTTTAAAATTTTCCTTCTCGAAAATATAGGCTCAGAACGATGAGTGTTGAGCAAAGATATCAAGTCCTATGTATCGAGGATTCTTCCCTTGTGAATATTCTCCTGTTTATGTATCGAAAGTGGATTGAAAAGGATGATACGACTTTCGCAATCGAAAGTGCAGACCAGACGTACTTTTTCTTCAATCTAGCCCGATGAGTTTGCTTATGCTATGAATTTCACTCCTCTAGCGTGTCGAATCCCAAGGTCATTTTCGAGTTTCAAGAGATTGAAAGATGGTTCCATTTGCGATCTCGTTCGAAATCCGAAACGACGGAAATCGATCGCTTGAAATTCAAAGCTGAAGAGGTGATTTGCTGCCCAAGACGCAGTGGCCTAACATTCCTTTGAACAATAGGAGCTGGTTTACAACCTGAAAGTGTGCGATGGGGAAGATTTCTACGACACCTTAGTTTTTTCAGAAAAGTTTTTAGAGAATTTCGACAGAATGCTCGAGATTTTCGAAGTCATTTCAGACCAATCCGCTTTTTCTGCTGCCCCGAAGTACCAAAACTCACTTCAATAAGTAATTGTTTAACTCTCGGAAATTTTTTTCCAAAGACCGATTTGGTGCTCTACCACGAAGAGATACCTTTGGGAAGGACCACAATGGTTTAACCCTTACAGTTTTCAGCGCATTGGCACATGGATCGCCAGCAACTTCGAAAAAGCCATTTGGACGAGGTAATGCTGCTTCTAAAGCAAGAGCAGGGTGATAACACTACTGCTTACCAGGTACCTTGATGAGAAGAAACAATCTATAGCCAAGTTAAACATCGAAATCGATTCGAAAATAACCATAGAATATAAAAGAGAGCTCCTCAAATACTGGAAAAATCTAAAGAATGAAGACAAAAACAATGTAACACTCGTCTTCTACGGGCTGAATAATCTGATACATTACTTGAAAAGATATTTTCGGGAACAAACGAGCTGTTTGCGATGCTGAGAAATTTCGAAGTCCTCAGAATTGAGGACATTGACGAAGATAAATTGGAAGACACGAAATACAGAATCGGCCTTCTCTACAATTGTTTTAAAAGTCCCAACGATCACTCTCAGATTACCTCAGAGAACGTGCTCAGTAAGGTCAAAAACGAACTTGAATGCAAGAAACCGGAAAAATTTATTGATAATTTGATGCTTACTCCCCTTGAAAACATCGGTAAATGAAAACTGTAAGGGGTGTTATATTCCGAGTTTTGCTGGTGATTAGGAAAGGTGACCAATTTAATCGGTAGGATAATTTCAGAGAAGCTCAAGGCAGGCTTGTCTGACCAGTTTGCGAAAGAGCTCTCATCCATTGAAGAAAAATCTAAACCTCAGCAATCAAAACAGTCTAAAAAAAAGAAAAAGAAGGCTAATAAACACAAGAATCAAGACTCCTTCAGTGAGACAACTCCAAAGAGTAAAACTTGTCGGCAAAATCCCAATAATGTACCCATTACTTCCCCTAGCTGAAATGACCAAACCCGAGGAAATAGAACTCAGCCTTCTCGATTCTAAGACCGGAAAACAAATTCACGAGTCCAATAGTTCCCAAGAGACTGAACAACCCAAAGTGTCTACTTTGCAACAAAGATCTATGCATGAAATGAAGTTGTTCAGTTTAAAAGCAGGGGAAAAACAAATTGTTGGTGAAAAACTCCCAGATTTGAGTGGTTTGGAGGGTTATCTACAGCAAGATGCTTTCTGCGTTTCGATAGCTCGAGACTTGATTAATAAGGTTCTGACAGGAGTAGAAGACCTTTTGGTTGACACCAACAGCTCGAGTTCATTGAATCCAAAACAAACTTCAACGAAACAAAAGAAGAAAAAGAAGAGTGAAGCAAGCAAAAAGAAAGCTGCTCGAACCGAGAAAGCCAAAGCAGAGGAACTTCCTAATGACACAATCCCTGAGATAGATTTAGGCTCTGATACTGAATCGAAAACTGAAGAGAAGAAGTCACATCAGAAGGCAAGTTCCGAACAAGCTAGCAACTCAGACAGCACGGCTCAGCCTGCAGCTAAAAAGAAACGAATTAGGAAAAAGCAATTATTGAAGTCTGTTGAAGCGAATTCTCAACTTGAAGCAAAAAGCAGCGAAGATCATCAGGTTGCGACTGTCTTAGGTAAGAAAATCGAGACGATCTCGATGCAGCAATCGCAAAGAGGATCAATCAGTGAAATCGGCCCAGACCATCACCACAGCGATAATATATGGGAAATGACTACAACCGATGACACTTCAGTCCGGACGCATTCGAGAAACGACCAAGAGCCGTCAAACGAGAACGAGAAATGCAGCTGTTTGACTCCGACAGCAACTCCAGGTGATATGAGCGATGGAGAGGAAGAAGGAGACCGAGGAAAACTTAGTGCCAACGTGCTAACAAGAAAACTGAAAAGGACGCTCGAGCAATCCGAGAGAAGAACCCAAAATGAAGAGCAAAAGAGTTCGTTTCATGAGAGAGCGACGATGATTGAAGCTGAAACGAAACTTTCGAATAAGTCTCAAGACTCTTGTGAATCGACATTGAATCACATATTCCATGACTGGACAAACGCTTCACGTGCAAAGCACAATAATCCCGCGGTTAATCTCTCACTAAACAATTTTTCTGTTAACACCTGCCAATACAGTTCAACTGTTGAGCATTCTCAAAAAGCCTCTGAAACAAGCAAGGAACTAACTAGCAAAAGTGATGAGCTCGAAGGATTTATCGAGGTGAAACCAAGCCGAAAGAAAGCGCCTAAACCTTCCAAAAAAGAGTCTAAAGACGGTCAAAACCGTCGAAAGCAGATCGAAGGAGCAAGCACTAAGCAGGATAAGTCAGACACAAGCAAACGAAAGCGTTTCCAATCTGAGTTCATGGGTAGTCAGAAAGGAGATGCTGCCTCTGAAAGCAAGCCATTGAACGAAGCTACTGCAAAGACAACCAAGCCTCTCAAAAAAGAAAATAACGAGCTCAACAAATCAAGCACTTCAGCGAAAGACATTTTAGTTCGTGCAAATTCAGGACAGTCATCCCAACACGTTTCAAAAGCTATAACAAGAGCGTCTGCTGATACTGAGAGTGAAAATAAGCAAAAGCTTGCTGTCAGCAAAAACCAGGAACCACCTGGCAATAATAGGAATAATAATATAGAGGTTAAATGCGTTCGTGAAACAGAAGGTATGGGTGAGTCCAGCTCAAGCAACTCCGGGAAGAAGATCAGAAAACCACTGCGACTGAACCCCAAAGCTAGTCCAATCACCCTAACAATGGATCCTGTTGAAATCGAAAATATCAACAAGGCTAATCTTGAACGGGCTATAAGCACGCTTTTCCAGGAAAAAGTGAACCAGGATATCATACGTTATGTTGAAAAAGTCACAAAAGAAGCCAATGAAATAATGACATATCGAATTATCGCCTTTGATCGACTTAGCTATGTGATCAGCAATTCATTCAAGAGTAAGCTCTTGTCCTTTTATATCTTTGACTAAACTGCTGCTCATAGACCCTCAAGTCAAAACTACTCTCTATGGGTCCTGTGCCACAGGACTCGCTCTTAATACGAGTGACGTCGATATCGCCTTGCATGGACTGGCTGTCACAGACAGGACTCAGGTGATCGAGTTCTTGAAAATTTTGCAAGAGAAACTGGAAAACTTCCGCTGGATTAAAGCAATACAACCAATTTTTTCTGCGAATATTCCTGTTTTGAAGCTGGTACGACTATTTAAACGCAAATTGGCTGATAATTTTTTTATTCCCTTGTAGGAAATTGACCCTTCGATCGAGTTCAATGACGTTGATTTAGAAAAAGACAAAGCACTTAAAACCCTCATAGAGCAGACCAAAAAATCAAAAACAGAGAAACTCAACCTGAAAAAAGACGACATCGAGCGCTCTGTGAACATAAATGTGGATTTATCTGTTGACTACTTCGACTGGGTGGCTGGCACGGCTCATTTGGGAGGCATCTCAACCAGTTTTGTCCAAAAAGTAAACGAAAAATACAAATCTCTCTATGCAGTTACAATGATCCTCAAAAAATTCCTTTGCCAAAAAGGACTTCTCAACGCATACCAAGGTACTTTGACTTGATTTTTTTCAATGTGACTCATTCATCAAACAGGAGGACTCAGCTCGTATTCTTTAGTGGTCATGCTTGTAGCATACTTCCAGAAATTCCCTGATGAAGATCTAGGTACAACCTTCATCGAGCTACTCAATTTTTATGGGAAGAAGTTCGAGCCTCAAACCACTGGCATCAACTTGAATTTAGCTGATCAGTAACACCTTTTGAACCAGCATTTGGAATAATTTGATGAAAAATGATAGACCTTTCTTTAAACTAGCTATGGCGGACCCTGTGACTCCGTTTTATATGTACGATACAATCGATTTTACTCGCAATATTGGACAAAACACGCATAAATTCAAGCAAATCACCGGCGAGTTCAGCAAAATTGTCGATTTCTTCGAGACGTTCAAAACAACGCTGTCCGAAGTGCTGCCAAGAATCTCATGGATTCCATCTAAACCCCTCGAAGACTTGAAGGCGTTAAATATCCCTGAGTTGGCGAAGTATCTTGAAACCAATCTGATTGAAGACATCATCTTTAAGTCTTAACGAAAACTTCTCGCCAAAAACCGGCCTCATGTACAAAGCAAAAAGTTCCGTGTAACACTTAGAGCGTCTTATATTGTTTAAAATTCTCAAAAAAAAAAACCCCTTCCCATTTCGGAAGAAAATTATATTAATACAACAGTTAGGGATCATCACATCAATTTCATTAATTGTGTGACTATAAACCATATTTTTAGTTTGATATTGCCTACAATTACTTGCTTCGTGTGAAGAGCAAAAGTACGCAAAACTAATCAGATAGAGTAACGAAACTCTATTCTCATCTTTGAAAAATATACTAAATTCGTTCAAATCTCCTTGGAGGCTTAATATTTCTAATATTTTAATAGAAGGCAGTTTAATGAGTATCTGATATTTTATTATCCGAAATGGAGGCAAAGGGACTTGATCAAATGCATAAAGCTGCTTGCAACGTTGCAGTTTGATTTTAAATTACTACGACATAAATCAACGATAGTTTTTATATGGACAGAACATATATACAGACTTTCCAAAAGGGAGACCTGTTTACATTAGGCTTGGGATTGCAAATATATCTGTATCAAGAGAAGTAAAGTAGATTAGACGGGAATAGAGATAAGAGGAAAATTACTCGAGTGAGATCGATTGCTTTTGTAACTCGATCATAAGAGAATTTCTTTTGTTCAACTAAAAAGGTCGTGAGTTTCTCCTCTTCAGGCTCTTTAACTTTCAGCTGTTTAAATGAAAAATTGGGTAAACGATTAGTGAACTATTTGAAAAACAATGCTACCGTAGATGGATCTATCGTTTCTTCAACAGAAGGGGTAATGAAGAGTTTACGAGCAGTCACAAAATCAAAATCTTGAGGAATCTCCTTGGGCTTCTTTTTGGGTGAAGAAGATACGTCTGTCAGCACTTTGATAGCCTCTTCAATGGTTTTGTGATCTTTTATCAGAGTAAAAGCTCTGGCTGGTCCAATCCCTTGAGAGCGAGCATTTATTGAACATTGGTTTCACAGCATGTATACCTGGAATTGTTGTTGTATAATCGCAGCCACAGAGGATACAAAAATCTACGAACTGCTCATAGGTAATATCAAGCCCCATAAGTATTTGGCTTAGCTCGAGCTGGATGATCTCGTTCGTTTTGCTTCCTTTAGGACGTCTGATTACTCGTGGCGAGCCTAATTGGATTGAGTTTGCCAAGGTATTAACTGATGCTGACCAAATGCTAACGCATCCATGTCCTCTGTATACACTGCATCACTAAAATTCGAACGTGTAAGATAAGCACATTGCGCCTCTGCCTCCCCTCGAGCCTACCATATCGATGTAATTTTGCTCAAAGGAAAAATTGAATACTCTTAACGTTGGCACTCCGAGCAGGGTTAACATATCAAATGCATCTTGCTTCATTTTCCTCGTAATGCTGACGGTTCTCACTTTAAACTTGTACGCTTTTTCGGTTTCTCCTTCATCGGAAGCTTTCTGAAACTCTTCACTTGCTTGCATTTTAGCTTGTTTCCTTCGTTTAAGCTGTTTTATCAATGTTCTGAGTAATCGAAAGGCAACCATTGGAAGTACCTCTTCAAATTTCTCACTTGGAGCTGTGCCGTCGAACACCCAGACCGGTTTGATGCCATTTTGAAGAAAGAGAGTAGTGCGATTGAGCATTCCGAGCAAATGACTAAACAACAGTAGATTAGATCGACATTTTGGGTATTCTCTACGCTGTTTGATTGCCTTCGGAGTCAGTCAGCTCTGTGAATATTGAATCTTTATTGTATATCATCATTGCAATCGTAAATTCATACAATGCCTTAACACACCTTAGCTACAGCCTTTTAACCAATAATTTTACCATTGCAGCGTCAATAGCAACGGTTTTCCCTTTGTAATCCTTCAAACGTCCCTTCGATATTGCGTTAGGAACTCTTTCCTTGAGGAATGACATTAGTTTATTTACGCCCATTTTAAAAAGATTTAATAGTTTTTGGTCGTACAAACAGTAATAAACAAAGCTAATACTTCTTATATTTCAGTGATCAGATCCTGAAGGATTAAAAAAGTTTACCAAGCAAATCAAATAGTCAGTCATTACAAAAACTATGTGTAAACAATGACAATTATTTCTGTAAAATTTTTGATTTTACTAGGAGAGCCTTTATTCTTTTTTCATATGTTAACGCGTCCATCAGCATATTTCGATTGTACACCTCCCGATAGAAAAAGAACGTCCTTCTCAGCGTTCCTGCGACCAGATTCTCAGCCACTATGAACATGATGATATTAAGGACAGAAACTCCGACGATGATCCCAATCAACAAATTGTTAGTCCATTGAAGCCGACTTTTCGATTCTGTTTCCCACATCTCGAGGAGTTTCGTAATAATGATTTTTAACGTCTCAACTCCCATATCGAGCTCATATACCATATTAACATCCACCTCGTTGACTTGACTGCTGCCTGAGAGTGTCAGCTGCGACAGCGCTTTATCCTTGAAATACTGCTTGAACGCGAAAACACCGCCAGCTAACTTTCCTAACGCAACTTCTGTGCATTTCTGATAACTTGTGTAATTTTGAGCATTGAGCTCTCCCTCGAAGTAAGTGCATGCGTCTTTAAAGGTGATTTGGTTGAAAGCGACTTCGAAATCGTAGCCAGTTTCTTCCAGAGGGACTATCTTCGATATGTTTCCTAGCTCTTCGATCAGCAACTGAATGTTAGGAGCAATAAACAGCTCGTAACTGGTTGCGTTGTATTGCAATTGTTTGAGACTCATCATCATATCGGGAATATTCGTGATTGAATCGAAGTAGAACTTTCCATCGTTCAGAAGCACTTGCAAGCGATCCAGCATTTTTGAGGTGGTAACCTGAAAGATAACAGTGAACGAACAGCACACTAGCACCGATATGAGATAGAAGAACAAGACTCTAGCTCGCACTCTACTAAGGAACCCTTGGTCTTCGATCGTTTTGAGTTTTTTCTGATTTCTCTGCTCGTTTGAAAGGAGTCCTCTGTCAGTTGCCGCTTTCGATTTCCTTGAAACCGTACTGGCGTTATCGTCAAATACTGCGCCTCCAAGCGTCTCTTTAAAGGTAACCAGCAGTCTTCTGTAGTAATTTTGGGTCTCTTTGATCTTCGCGTCGTCGATGAAGGAGAATACCTCCAAAATGACTCGGAAACAGTATATGACATTCAGAATGAGTTTGAAGAGGACGATGAGACTGAGTGCGAACATGATAACTTCTCCTACCAGCATCCACGTAGATAAGTTTTCTGAGAAAGTGACCTGGCTGTCAAGCTCTTGAATTTCGAAATTAATGACATCTCCAAGGTTGGCCGTGACTTGCTTTTTGACGTTCTGGTTGAAGAACTGAACATCAGTTTGGGTGTAGGTAATATCAGCTACATCGAGGTCTCCGAGACGTATGGCTGAGTTGAATATTTCTCTGAATACTTCATCGTAATTGAAATACAGACCATCGAATGAGTCACCCCAAACCGCGGACTCAAGTTGATCAATAAGCAGCTGATCGACATTGATCTTGATCTCTGAGAAAACGACATCCAACCACGTATTATCGTAGTTCTCTGAAACTATATAATCGATTGAATTATACAAATTCGAATGTTTTAGATCCTGCAATTGCGATATGGTGGTACTGGTCAGCGTAGAACCCGTGGAGGTGTAGTACCCAGTAGATATCATCATGAAAGTCACGATTGCGTCTTGAATTTGGTTATAGTTAAACAACATTCCTTGATTAACCAGAACAGCAGTAATTGTTTGATCAAGGAACTGAAGCGTCTGATACGCGCCGAGTAAGTAAATGATGATATTGATCGGAATGATCGCGAGGAAGAGGATACGCATGAACCATTTCACACGACTGAGACTCTCCAAGTGCTTCCCGCACTGAACGTTCTCTTCTTTCTCGAAAATATTCGTGCTTGACGCCATGACACTTGCCTTCACCTCAGCGATTCTGCGATTCAAGGACTCGTCTCCAGTCTTCTTGGAAGCAAGGTCCTGCAGCTCGCTGTCCTTTCTGCGTATTTTGACTTGGTCGGTGTCGTCGCCCTGATTCGAATCTTCTCTCTTGCTCTTCAGACCAGAGCCAGGCTCCTCGGCTGAACTATCTATTTATTTATTATGAGTCAAACAATTGATAAGGAAAGAATGAAGATTACCAAGCCCTTTCCTAAAATGCGACGCTTTTCCTCCTGCAGTTACAGCATTAATATTCTTCGTCTCTGTATTCCGACTCCCTAGCGAGTCTTGTCTGACCATTTTGCTCTTCTCAGCCAAGCTTTTGTTCTCTCTCATCGTTATCAAATCATCGCAGTTTTGAACAGATAGAATTTTTAAACACTTAATTGGGTCTTCATCTTGTCCGTAGTAATCTGTGATGATAATCGCCTTGATCCTGTATAGACTTTTCTCTTTTGGAGTCGTGATGATCTGTTTAGCGATTTTCTTCAACGCATAGAGCTCCGCGTGCATATTCGCATCGATGTAGCTTTGAAGATTAGATACGCTATCGAAAACCTTGTCTTTGTATTTTAATTCTAATATTTTTGAAACCGGATTGCTAGTTTTTCCATCCTCTGCGCTCTCGTTTTTCAGAATGATCGTCCTGGCGTGGCTAACCCCAACTCCAAAGTTAGTCGTTTGCTTGTTGTTTAGGAGGAGAGATGTATAGCGAGACTTTTCATTTTCGTATTCTTTGAGGAATTTGTGGATTTTTTTGGGAATTCTCATGGTGAACTCAACGATCTTATCTGAATCATCTTCCTTCTTAATCAGCTTCGCATCTTCTTCTTCGTCAAAGTCTTCCTCGTCGAGCTGGATCAGCTCATCCCACGTAATCTCTTCTAAAGGCTTCTGCTGCGACGTAAACATATCAGCGAAATTAACCCTTCCACTCTCGTAAATGTCTCTTCCTTTTGGCGGAGAAATGGGCCCAGCGTTAGCAACTTTTTTTAATTTGGGCGTCGCGTAGCTGTTTTGCGACTCCATGCTTTTCATTCTCGCGAAGTTATTATTCGTCTGGTATTTTTCAATCCTTGATTCATCTTGACTGACGTCATGCTCTTTTGTAATGGTTTTCTTAGTACGTTTGATGTTCTCTAATAACTGGTTCAATGACAGCCATTTTATAAGCTTGGGGGCTAAGAGAAGAATGTTCATAGAGCTCTGTCTGAGAAGTTCTGGGTCCATGAGAAGGTCATGGCAGAGACGTCGTGACATCCCTTGGATCTCTCCGATGGCGTTCATTAGGAGGTAATGGGCTTCCTCCTCTTTTGATACTCGCATGGGACGTAGCAGGCCAACGTATTGCACTTCTCCTCGGGCGTCATTAAGCTGTTTAACGATAATCCAGATCGGGAAGATATATCCTCGCTTGTGTTTCGCATAGCTCAGTCTCTGGTTATAAAGCAACCTTGTTCGACCTGTGCTTACGAACGTTTCAAGGTACTTTCCATGGTTTTTCGCGATCATCTCAGGCATGAGGATATTCACGAACGAGCCTTCCAACTCCGATTTTTCGAATCCAAACACCTCTTGTGTAGCTCGGTTGGTTTTTATTATCTTACCCATGTTCATCGCATTTCCACTAATATGAACCACACAGGAATCCTCTTGGAAGATGACGTGATCATCCTTCATCGAATTGATAAAATCAGCAGAATGCACTGAAGCATTTTCCTCCTCCAATATATTTTCCATGTCTTCCTCGCTAAGGAACAACTTCTTATTCAAGAAATCTTTGAGGTACCAATTATAAAAGTATTTCATCTTCTTCTGCTTCTCGAGATACGGCTTGAGTGGTCCCCACAGCGCTGTCGTATTATCAACGATTTCCGTCAGGTCCTTCGCTTTCTGATTAAAGGTCTTAAGCTCAATGGATTTATTAAGCAGGTAGCCCCAGAAACTAAGCGCTGTTTGTGATATTTTCTTCATGGATTCCAGCACAGCACGAAATTGCTCTTCCACCCAAATCGCGTTCTCAATTTCCAATGGCTTTTGCATCGCTTCGATGTTTCGAGTGTTAATATACTCGGAAATCGTATAGAAAAGCTTGAATAACTTATATTTAAGTGTCGGGTTCAGAAATCGTCTCATCTCAGAGACCTTCAGGATCTGATAAAGTGCCAGGTGAGTATTCCTGAATTTATTAAACAGGAACTCTGCGTAGAAGAGCAGCAGTTCGGGATCATAGGGATTAGTCCTAACTTTGAGCTCTAACTGAGAACGCAAGAAAAACTTCAGAGTCACGCTTCGGTAAAGGTAGCGGTTTTCAAAAGGAAAAGCCTTTCCTTTTTTCGGGTCATAAAGTTCTTTTTCTTTGCAAAAGCACTTGAATTCCTTGCATGAGGCGATATGATCCTCAATAATCCCTCTGTAAAGAGTCTCGCTCTCGGTGGTAGTGCCTGTGTTCTGATTAAACCTTAAGAAGAGGAACGTTTGTCTCATCAATTCTGGAACTGAACCGACGTTTTTTTTAAGAATGAGGTATTGCTGTCGCTTGAAATAGATAAACAATGCGGCGGGAGCGATCACGATGAGATAGATGATAAAATGCACGCTGATGTACCAAGGGTCTACGTCTACAGTTTGGCCTTCGGCCACGATGAGGTACACCACCATAGTGAAGTTTTCCACAAAAAATATGATGATCCAAGCGAAGCAGAAATACTCGACAACGGGCTTTGCGTATGGCATGAAGTAGATGAACGCGATGACGAATAATAGACTCAGTATGAAAATATATGAGATGTAGAAGCGCTTGTATTCAATAGCGTCCACCTCGAGAGCCGTCAGGAAGGCGAGCGATGTTTTTATCACAGTGAAGATAATTTCAAACTTTTTATTTTCACCTGCAAACGCATTTTTCTTGTCGAAACGGCCATTCATTGAGTACCAATGTTTAACGATAGTCATGTACGCAGCGACGAATAATCCCACTAATCCCATTATCCAAAACACCAAGTGCGCGCCTTCTCTGCAGGTCTCTCCAAGTGAGGTAAGGACATCTGTGTTACAGAAGACATCGAAGAAAAATATCTGGAGACAGGGGAATAATAGGATGAAATTGTAGTAGGTGTACAGGAATCTCATCACTTTCACTGGCAGCTCAAGGTTCCATTCGTGTTTAATGCTGTAATAGAGCACCATGTAGTTTATTAAAAATAGCATTGTGATACTGAAGGCCACCGCGCGAACCAGGATCAAGAGAACCGATCCAATGTCTCCAAGGTTCAGCATGTTGAGGTACCAGGAGGCACTGACGATGTATGAAAAGATTCTATCAGGATTGTCGTAATATTGATGAAAGCCGAGGAGATGGAAAAATGAGATTTGGGCAAATGAGAGTGTGAGGATAAATAGAGTGGTTAAGTTGCTGAGATTTCGGCCAGAGAGTACTTTCCAGAAAAGCTCGAAGTTGTAGCTTTTATTTTGCAACCCAGATTGCTTCCGGTGCATTTAGCAAGGGAGAGGTTAAAGAAAAATTTAATTGGAATTTAATAGCTCTTATTTCACATTGCTCCGATTAATCTATTCAAAAGTTTTTTTTTTGTAAGTTGCTTAATTTAAATCAAAGAACCTATTTATGAATAAGAAAAAATTCGTAATAATTTTTGTCGGCTAGGCGTGTGATTTTCTAGAATTCACTATGAGAGGTGGGCTAATAATGAGGCTTAACATGCTTTTTGTCATGTGGTGAGGTGACATAAAGATGAAGACAAATGAGCGAAACTATTGGGAGATTTAAGATTTGAGGTGGGAGTCCTTCCGGAAGATGCTCATTTCTCTTTGAAGTGAATAAACCAATTGATCAGAGAAGTGGGGATTGTCGTTTTAAGATCGTCTGTTGAAGGTTAAAATCAACGCTTGTTTAAAACAAATTAAAAATCGATAATCTTTTATTCATGTGCGATCATTTACCCAAGTTTCCTTTGCTCGGGCATTTGATGAAATTTTGATATTTTTCCTTTGGAACTGTTGAATCCTCGGAGTCTTGGTTCTCTTGGACTCCCACACATTGAGTCAAATTTGTATCATAATTCACTGAGAAAAAAAATGTAATAAATTAGGGCATCCTTGGATTGATTTGACTTTCAACTTCCTCAAAATTAGCTGTTAATTAATCACTCAAAACAAAAAACTGCAAGTAAACCTCGACGAAAACAGCAATTCTTACCCGTTATGGAGTCAAATATTACGAGAATATTTATCTCTTTGCTGTTTTATTCGGAACAATAGAAAAAATTAAACATGTTCGGATGAAAAACTGCTCTATACCTCATATTTATTGATCGGCTTGAGAGAATCAAGGAGATTAAGAATTTTACATTCAATTTGACTGCCAGCATAATCGCAAAAACAAAATGGATACACAAAAATTAAGTTAAGCTACAGACATCCAAAACCGAAAAGCTTCTTCAATTCTAAAACCTAGTTATTCACATGCACATACTTGAAATTTCGCTGCATAAAATAAACGTCATCGTGAAAATTATTCAAACAAAATTAGCTTCTAAAAGACTGAAAAAAAAAAAATTGAATTCGAATTTGGTATTATTGCTGAGTTCAGACAAAAAGGCATTCATTAAAGATTCTAAGTTTCATCGTTGGATCAAGACACTACAGATCCAAATAAACTGCAATTATAAATAAAATACAAAGATTCAGAGCAATCCAAATAGCTGACTGGTCTGGATGGTTTTGCTTCAGGACGAGTACGATACAAAATTCGGAGCTCTCTGGGTCAACTACCAAATTCTATCGAAACTGATCAATTAGAATTATCGACTAGTTTATAAAAGGGGATCATGAAGCAGGTTTAATTTTATTGACGGTTGCAAAGAATTGGTCATGGAATTTCTCTTTGCAAAATCATCCACAAAATTCCCGAGGCAACCTTTCCAAAGCACCAACTTCTACTGCCCAACTCACCAACGCTTGAAAAAGGAGCTTTGTAATGCATTTTTTAATTTTATCGTTGCATTTTCACCAAAAACTCCAAAATTCTGTTGCCAAATTTGCTCTAATGCCCAGACATGCCTTTTTAGTTTCAATCTCATGCATTCACACTTTACTACACAAGATTGAACATCAAAAACCTTGAATAGGAATTAATGAGAAAACAGAATTTCTTCTCCAATTCTCGATCTCACTAGTGTTCTCCATTCCTCTCTGTTATCATCGCTGCAAATGTGAAGAAACTGCCTTGCAGTAATTATTTTTTTCCCTCAAAACTAATAATGGTATCTTGTTGATCCAATTTTTTATTTAGTATTACCTTTATAAAGGAAAGCAAAAATTGATTACCCTTTACTAAAAAAAAGCACGATATCTTCTGAAAAATGGGAAACAACATGTTCATTATGAAGCTCATTAAGAGCCCACGCTTCAAAGGTACACATTAGCTCACTAACTACAACCTCAACCACTTCTAGAAAACTCTGTCATCTGTATTACCGGAGCAAGCAGCGGCATCGGACGCGAACTCGCCTTACAATACGCCGTTCGCAAGTGCAGGTAGCTCCTCCAAACCACAGTCCACATCTCACACATGAAACTAAACCCAGGTTATTCCTAGGAGCTCGATCTAAGGACAAATTAGAGGAAGTAGCCAAAATATGCCGAGACCTGGGCTCTCAGTGCGATTATAAAGTAGTCGACGTTCGAAGCGAAACTGATTGCAGGTGCAGCTCGCGACTTTAAGAAGTTTCCCTTATCGATTTCTTTATTACAATAGAGACTTTGTTCAAGCCTGCGTCGAAAGATATGGTGAATTAGATATCATGGTTCTTAATGCCGGTATAAATGCGCATATCAAATTTGAAGATATGGAGAATCTCGCCCTCTTCAATGAAATTATGAAAACAAACTTCTTTGGGTATCTCTATTGCACAAAGTAAGATTGCTCTTGTGAATATTTCTGTCTAAATGGGGAACGTGTTTAGATATGCCTTGCCGCATTTGAAAAAAAATAAAGGTCAGTTCATCGTACTTTCAAGTTTTTCTGGAGAAGTTGGGTTGCCTTATCGTACAGCGTATTGTGCGTCGAAATTCGCTGTAACAGGGTTTTTTGAGTCGCTGAGAATAGAAATGGATAACCACGACGTCGCAATTACAATTATCTGTCCGCCTTCAGTAAGCACCTAAAAGTGATTGCGGGGAAAGAACTTTATTTTGTAGGTGAAAACGAATCTGCGTGAAAGTGGCTTGGCGAAAGTAGAACATAAAGATGGAGAACCCGAACCAGAAGAGTCTAGAATGCCCGTAGAGGTATTTATCCGTTATATTTCGAGGTTTTCATTATGATTTGTTCGTAATTAGGAGTGTGTGAAGACGATCCTTGAAGCAGCTGATAGAAGAGCTAGAAAAATATTCTTCCCGACGAATGCATATCTGGGAGTCTATTTAAGACCAATATTTCCTGATTTTGTTGATAGTAGACTTAAAGTCAGAGCCTCTAAGCTTTAGGTCTCTTAGTTGCCATTATTAAATGATCTCTTCAAAATATATCCTTATTTATTCGTCAATAGTTGTTGTATGGTAGTCAAGGTTCTAACTAGAGATCAAATAACAAATGAATTGTTATGTTATTCTATCAAATCATTTTTCAATTTTAACAATTATTCCAAGGCACTCAACTTTTCAGTTCCATTAATTAGCTCTCTTCCTCTATCTTCTATTCTCCGTTGGGTGAGGGGACGGCAGCTCGATCTATTTCTCTCTTGTATGATGAAAGAGAAAGAATTCATACTTTAAATCTTTTCATTATTTTTAGTGAAGCTTTAATCATAAGCCCTTGACACCAGGCAAAGGTGATTCGTCAATTAAATCAATGCCTTATTTAATTTAATCAGACTATTGAAATAAAGATCTCACTCAGAAAATGGTCGACACAAACGCCCAGGCACTTACTCTCGGACAGGTGAATAATATGCTCTCCTCAGTCCTCGACAACTCTTCCAAATGCGTCGATATTATCCAAGAATTGAGCAAGAAGATCAAATTTATTACTATGACACTTAATGTATTTTCTGATGTACTTTCCCTTGAACTCGGCCCAGACGGAAAGAACTACAAAATCAAACATCTTGAGTTGCTAAAGAATCTCATGAAAAGCCTTGGACTACCTTTTATCTGGAAAATGGACAGCATTACCTTCGTAGACGCGCTTAGAGTGTGTTCTGAGGATAACCCAGAAGTCCAAAAGAAAGTGGATGATGTTGTTGTGACAGCAATCCAACTGATCAACTTTGAGGAAAAAATCGAGCTCAATAATTTGAAAGACTACGCCGAGAGTCTCGTTCCAGGGATAACTTCAAAGCTAAGGCCTCCGAAGAACGAATTTGAGAAAATAGTGGGCCAAGCTCTGAAAATATTGCATGCTTGTCGATTTCTCAAGCAAGTACTGCTATCTGAAAATTTGACACGGGAACAAGAGGAGCAGGTTGTGGAAATCTTAAAGAAGATTGAGAGCTTCAAATCTAGGTCGGACCTCTTTCAGGAGTATTTCAAGCCCATTGAGTGCGAGTTTATCGCCGAACTGGTGATTGAGATCGCCGGGCTGGAAGATCACTTCCTCAAAATCTCTAAAAAAGTGCAGAAGAGCTTTGAAATCATACTTCAGAGGGGAAATAGCTTCCATTCGAAAGGTTTAGGAGACGATAAAGAAGCGTTAGAACTGCATAAGAGAACGAGATTCATTGAAGGGGAACGGCTTGAGGCTGACGAAGGGAATACTATTGAATATAAAAATTATTCGTATCCCTTCAGCGACTTGCTAAAAAAAGTGCTTCAAAAGACTATCTGCTCGTTTTTGAATGGGAAAGGAGGCAGACTCTATATTGGTATCAGAGACGAAGACAAGATGGTTTGCGGCTTGACTCTAACGAGCAAGGATCGTGACTGTTTGAGACTTGAAATCGCAAGTCTATTGGAAAATTTCTATCCTAATATTACTCATGAAGACTTTGTAAGAGTCGACTTCATCCCAGTCTCTACGCGAGAAAACAAGCCGATTCCTGGCAGAGTTGTCGTCAAGATCATTGTAAAACAGGGAGATGCAGACGAGATATATAGTATCTCGCGAGAAGCGCTGAAATGTTACATTCGCAAGGACGGATATTGTAAAAACCTCGACGCTGCCCAAATCGTTTCTATCATTAAAAAGAAAGCAAAAAACCCTTCTAGCACGGTCGTAGATCCAAAGGAATTCAATGACCCAAAGCCAGAAAAATTGGAAGAAATACAATTCGTGTCGGCAAGCAAAAAAACAATTAAAGAAAAGCACAATAAGAGGAAAGATGATTTGAGCCTGAAACATACAGAGTCAGACGCTTCAAAGAACCAAAGGCCCGGACATAAGAGAACCCCACAAGAAAAAGGTAAAGAAACTGAGGAAAAGTCAACAGATTCAAGTGAAAAAAAGTCTGCGGACTCAATTGAAAAAAAACCTGAGCAAGGCGAGCCGAAGAAGGATCCAAAGAAGAAAGACAAAAAGGAAACAAAGGATGATAAAAAAGCCGAGATAACCCCAGTTAAGACGCATGAAAAGAATGAGTCTGATGCGAACCCCGACAGTGCTGAAATTCCTCTTGAGAGAACGAAATCAACGCAGAATAAAAAAGTAGAGGAATTCTTGCAAAGTCTTCAACCTACTATTGCAACTGGAACCCATCCAAAGCCAATTAAAAAGGTCAGGCACCCTAAAAAGGGTCATTCAGAGCAGCAGGATAATAGGCAGGCGCAGAAGGCAAATGATCTCAATACGCTTGAAAATTTGTTAAGGGAGGTGCTGATTAATGATCCTGTAAAAGCCAAAGGTGATCAACATAGCGAACAGGTGCTAGAAAAACCAAAGCAACCAACTAATGGTAAGGAGCAAGAAATTGGATATCATTTCAAGTTGACGGGGCTTCCTCCGAAAGTGACTGATGAAGAGGTGTTCGAGTTGTTTAATAATTACAAAACGATTAGCAAACCGAACGTGTATCGAGATGGACCTAAGCATGATGGAGACTGTAAAGGTTTTGCGAAAGTGAAGTTCGCAGACCTTGAGGAAGGTAATATATTTCATGGATTTCGGGTAGAATTGATCTCATTTAAATAGGCATCAAGGCGATGGAATATCTCAATTCTGGAATCAAAGTCAGAGATCAAGAGATCAAAATGACACAATTGAAGAAATAAACAAAGAGAAATAAATATATATATATCTTGACAAATTACTTATCTGTTTTTGAAAAAACACATCGAAGTCTTATTAGCTCGAGATAAGTAGCTGTTAAAGAGTCAAAATTACTTAAATATATTGATTTACATTTGAGTGATTGAATGAGTAAGGGGCTATTTTACAAAAAAATTACTGAATTTTATCAAACAATATCTAGAAGACTAGAATGTTAGTGAGGGGTGAATTAATGTAAGAGGGAGGATATTAATTGCGTTGTGATAGGTTAGCTCTAATAAGAATTATGATCTGTCTGTCAGCTCAGAAATAATAAAATCCAATAATTTCACATAGCTGAGTCATTTGGTGCATTCAATACTGTGGTAAGAAAAAACAAATAAAATTACATATCGTAATGCAAAACAACAGTGAAGCTCTTTCTAGTATTTCTCTTCCTCGAGGAGCAAGCAGATCTTTTCCAATGAACGCTACTTTGCGAGGTGGTGAACAAGAAGATGAGAAGCAAATTCAGCAATGTTTATTCGAAAAAATTAGAATATATAGAGAAAGTTTGAGACAGCAGAATAATCTGAACGAAGAGTTTAGACTCTACATTGAGCCTCGAGTGAAAAATAACGACACTAGCGATAATGATTCTTATGAACTTGCATTAAACATCAAAAAAGACTTTTTGGAGAATGAAGTCAGGAAGGTGCTATTGCTGACCGGCGCACATGGAGGCGGCAAAACACTCTTTTGCAGATTTTTAACAAAATCCCTGCTTTTTGATTGTAATCCTGAGGACCAAGAGACAGAGTGGCTTCCAATATATATTGATCTGGGAAAAATAAAGGAATCACCTTCATGCGCAATCACACAAATTTTGGAAAAAGAGTTTCTCCTCAATTTAGAGGAAATAAGACTTCTTCAGACATCCCTTGCTGTACGTAAGGAAAGACTTCGTCTACTCTTGATATTCGACGGATATGAGTGGATTCAGGATAATAAGACATTGAGGACAGAGAAAGAACTTATTCAAAATAATTTCTATAGCCTGGCCCAGCTGGAAAGAGATTGGGGCGATGCAAAAGTGATAGTGACCTGCAGAGAAACAGATCTCTCAGAGCTTCAGAGAAGAGATCTGTTATTCGCCCCGATTGATCTGAAAACGGGCTCGGCAATATCAGGAACTTTCATCGAAAGAAAAATACAACTTTTTTCAAAGGAAGAGATAGTCTCGTATCTCAAAAAATATATTGTTTTCAAACAATCAAAAAGTGAGTCGAGCAGGATAAGTTTTCAATCTGATATGCTTGCCACGCACAGTGATGGAAAATCGTGGAGTATTGTTGAGAAATATGAAGAAATGATTGACAGCTGGAAAATAAGAAAACAGCTAACAACACCGTTTTTCCTATCTATCGCAGCTGAAGTTATTTATGAGCATATCGAAAATCTTCAAGGTGCGAGTCAGCTTCAAGATAAAAAATCCCAGCCTGATGGTACCCAAAAAGACACATTTTCTAACTGTTGGCAGCTATTTCGTGCATACATCGACCACTATATCCATACCATCGTTCGGAAATATACTCTTGAGAAAGGGATCACTGAGGGAGACAAAGGCTTTACTAATGAAGATATATTTTCCTTAGTAAAGAAGAAAATACTCGACCAAGCTCTTTTGGCCAATAAATATCCCATTAGTATCAATGCGCCAGCAGCGGCAGAGCATGAGAAGGAGTTGAATGATTTCCTTTCAAAATATTCTTCTACAATAGGGTGGAATCAAGAAAATCTCATTCAGGGACCAATAGGAGAATATTTGACTTCCACAAGGATAGAAGAAGAACTCAATGAATACTCCAATAGCAATACAGCTCCTTCTAACAATCCTTTAATAAACCAAAAACTAACTAAACGTGGGTCGATCATTCTGGAGTATCTGGTCCACGCCGTTAGAAAAAATACAATTAATCCAGATGCTCTGATTCGATTAATTCAAAGCTTCAAACAACACAAGATCCAAAATGCGAGTGCGTTATCATCTCATCAAGAAGAGATTAAAATAGATAATGAAGCAGAACCTTCATTCGCTAACGCTGCTTCAAATGCAATAACTATCCTCAATTGTGCTGGCTATGACTTCAGCAATATGGATCTAAGTTTCACAAAAATACCACACTCTGTGCTAAGCAATGGAATCTTCGAAGGTACAGATTTCACAGGTGCTGACTTAACAGGAGTTAATTTTAGAGAAGCCTACCTTAAAGATGCGGATTTTACAAATGCTAAACTCACAAGAATAAGGTTCGATGCCTCTCCTGAATTAAGAATAAATGAGGAGATTTCTTCTTTTGCGTACTCCAAAGAGGGTAATATGCTAGCGATTGCCGCAGGAAAAAATATATATCTCTACGAAAGAGATCCTTTGTCCGGAACAGCCTTCAGGCAGAAGACGAGCTTCCACGATCGTAAAAATAACATTGTTTATTGCATATTCAGCGCTGATCGAACGAGACTGCTTTCTGTCGGACTAGATGAAACCAATAGAGTCTTCTGCACCACCGAAATCAATACAGCCATACACTCCGAGTTGGGTCTCGGCCAGGCTCGTTCTCAAACTGATAAGCATTATAGAGTGAGCGCGGATGGTCACAATGTGTTATTCGTGGGAAGTAATGGACAACTTTCGAAATGGAATGGTTATGGGGAAAATAGCATACATAAATTTACGACAATGCCGGAGAAATTCTCAGGAGGCGAATTTAGCTCAGATGGTAAAATGATCCTCACACGTAGTTCGCTTACAGAACTTCGTATCCTGAATTTCACCACTGAAAGAAGTACTCGAGTGTTCAAAAGAAACAGAATCAAAGGATTTCCAGCACAATTTAGTCCAGATGACAAGCAAGTTGTTTTTGGACTCGATAATTCTAATATTGCATTATTGGATCCCATTAGAAGTCATGTGAATAAACAGATCACGTTTCCACACGAGAAGTTTAACAATAACTATACAATGAGCAAGGATGGCAAGCAAATAGTTCTGATGACGGCAAATAAACTTATCTTTCAGGATATTGCGGACCCTAACAATTTTCGATCCTTTGAACTCCCTACAGGTGTTGAATACAGCAATTTTACGCTCGCTCCTGATGAAAAACAAGTCGCTTTAATCCGTAAAAACGTCGTGAAGTTCCTGGATCTCGGTGATTCGGTAAATTGGCCAGAACTTGAATTCTCTGAACCCAGAGGGCCAAATCATAAGGGACTGGTCTTAAATGGAGCTAATATAGACGTCATCTTGGATATACCAGAAGAAGGTCACAACCTTTTTACGCAGAGAGGAGATTATGCAATTTTCAAGGAAGATACGGTCAAGAATGTGATTTTCAATCCAGATCCAAAGAGCATTACCAGCATTAGAATAAATGATGACAAAATTGGCGATACTGGGATGAGAGTGATAGGAAGAGGCCACCGATGGTCGAATGTTGAAGTCGTTGAATTAAAGTGCAATCTAATTGGAGACGCCAATGCTAAAATCATCAAGAGTAACATTGCTTGGACCAAACTCAGAAAACTCGATTTATCATTCAATTTAATTGGGGACGAAATTGCTACAGCACTTGCAGAAAATAAAAGCTGGGTTCATCTCGAAGAATTGCTCCTTAAGTCGAATCAGATCGGAGACCGCGGCGCTAAAGCGATAGGAGCTGATATATTTTGGAAAAAGCTTCGAGTCTTGCACTTGGGCCTCAATAAAATTGGTGATGAAGGCCTAATTGCAATTACTAAGAACTCAACATGGTCTAACTTAGAAGAGATGTACCTCAACCATAATCAGTGTCAGAGTAAAAATATACTTGCAAGTCTAAGTAGCAATACTACATGGATGAACCTTCAAGTGCTTGAACTTCAAGGCAACCCTTTTAACTTCGATGAGAAGAGTGCCATTGAGGTTATAACAACCAATAATCTCAAGAATCTTCGCTCCCTAATGCTACCAAACGCGAGTTTCGACTTAGATTTACTAAAGTATATTAGAGACCCTACCTCTGAAAAAACCTCAGAATTGGATTTGAAATGCAATGATTTTTCTGAAATTAACGCTGCGATACTTAGCGATTGCTCATGGGACAAGTTAAGAGTATTGAAACTTACTAATAACAGATTAGGAGACTCAGGAGCTGCTAAATTAGCTGCCAATACGACTGCGGGAAATCTGAAAGAGCTTAGACTCGGCTTAAACGCAATTGGAGATGCAGGCGGTGCAAAGTTAGCAAAAAATGAGAGTTGGATAAACTTAGCAACCCTTTATCTAGAAAGCAACAAAATTGGTAATAAAGGAGCAGCAGCATTGTCAACAAACACATCATGGAAGAACCTTCAGCATCTTAATTTGGCTGATAACCAGTTCGAAGCTGTTGGAGTCAGAGAATTAGGGAAAAATCAAGGGTGGAAGAAACTAATCGTGCTTGATTTAACCGAGAATAAGATTGGAGAAGGAGGACTCTCGGAAATAAGCAGAAACGAGAATTGGCCAAAACTTGAGGTGCTCAACTTAGCGAAAAATAAGCTAAATGATGAGGACATGACAACGTTGAGTCAAAATAATGTTTGGTGCGGCCTCCGAGAACTGGACATCAGCAATAATGCCATCGATGATGCGGGAGCAATTGTACTCAGCAAGAACGATGCCTGGAAGTCCCTTGAAGTAATTAATTTGGAGAGAAATTTCATTAAAGCTCACGGTGTGAAAAATTTAAGTGCAAATGAGAGCTGGAAAAATATAAGGGCGCTGAATCTAAATAACAATCCTATCGGAGCTGAAGGCGCAGGGTTTCTAAGCCAGGCTGTTTGGACGAATTTGGAAACTCTAGAATTGGTTTGGAGTCAGCTTGGAGCAGCCGGCGCTCAAAAATTAAGTAGGAATAAGAGCTGGGTGAAGCTTAAAAACTTAAATTTAAGCGAAAACGCAATCGGTGACAAAGGAGCGACAGAATTAAGCACCAATACAATTTGGGCTCAATTAGAAAAACTTAATTTACAAAGTAATTGGATTGGAAATTCAGGGATCGCAGAATTAATAAAAAATAAAACCTGGACGAAACTAAAAGAACTTAATCTACAAAACAATTCTATTGGTGATGCTAGAATAGCAGACCTAGGCCAAAATGCTGTTTGGACTGAGTTAAGAGCGCTTTACCTTGGATGGAATTCCGTTGGTGACGCAGGAATCATCAGTCTAAGTCAAAGCAAGATCTTTCCAAATCTCGAGGAGATTTCTCTTCAAGGCAATCGATTTGGTTTGGAAGGGGTGTTAGCGCTTTCCAAGAATACAAGTTGGAAAAAACTCAAAGCGATAAATCTTACTAACAGCTCAATTACAGTGCAAGGAGCAACCGCTCTCAGCGAAAACACAACCTGGGTTGAAATTGAGGCTCTTGAGTTAGGTTCCAGCCCAGGAAGCACAAAAAATAATATTGAAACCTCAGGTATCAAGGCGTTGAGCCAGAATAGTGCTTGGAAATGCTTGCGTAGTTTAAATTTAAAGTCCAATATGATTCATTCTGAAGGAGTTGTCGAGCTAAGTCGAATGATTTCCTGCAAAAACATAAGAACGCTCAACTTGGCTGATAACGCCATCGGTGACCAAGGAGTTGCGATTCTTAGTTCTAACGAGAATTTTATTGGTCTGCAAGTGCTGGATTTGCAAGGAAACATGATTAGTGCGCTGGGAGCGAAAGAACTAGCCATGAATGCCACTTGGGTTGATCTCAAAGTATTAAATTTACAGGAGAACACAATTTCGGATGATGGAGCCGCTCATTTGAGCAGATATACATGTTGGGTTAATCTAGTTGAACTCAATTTAGCAAAGAATTCAATTGGAGAGAAAGGAGCAGGTGCCTTGGGTGAAAATATCACTTGGAAAAAGCTTGAGAAATTGAATTTGAGAGGAAATCAGATTTCGAGTGAGGGGGCAAAAGCGCTTGCTCGCAACATAACTTGGAGCAATTTAAGGGAATTAGATCTCTTTAATAATAATTCAGTAGAGATCAGAAATTTGAAAGATAGTTTTAATTGTTTAAAGCTAAGACATTTCATATATTGATATACGTATAGTGATTGCGATAATTTCATGGTTTATGATAGCGAAAAACATATTTCTTCATAATTAATGAAACGCAGTCACTTGTGGAGGATATGAAGATTTCTATAAGTGCAGTTATTCTTAGGAATGCTGTGATAAGAAATTTGTTGTGACTAAGGTTCTCTTCGCCGATATTTATCAATTTTTTTTGAAACTTTCTTACAATAATTCCACCTCATTATTCCTTCACGGTGCAGCTTATGGTTATTGTTGGTGTCAATCGTAATCCGCTTCAACTCAGGTTTCGAAAATAAGAGGATTTATAATAATCGCTATATACACAAGAACTCATTATAGAAAATTTCTGACTTTTTTTCCTTTCTAGCTGTATCAATATGGATAAATGCTATTTATATCAGTCTTGCTACATTTCTCTTGTTGAAACCAGTCCAATATCCAAAGTGGTCATGGCGAGCGATCGTAAACCACACAACGAGTTATTTGTTTAAACTGAGTTAGTTATTTTAATTAAAAAAAATAAAAAATAAATGCATTATGAGTACATTGTGACGTGGCGTCAGTTAGCTTACAATTTCAGTTTATGTATATCAAGTCTTAGCTCTGGTCATCAACAGCAAAGTCCAATATTCATACAGGAGAAGTCTCCTTTTGATAAGAAAGTTCCCTACGCGAATTAATTGATTGCGAATAGGTAAACGAGATCTTATCTAAAATGATAAATGGAAACGATTGTGTATTGAAATGAGCATTTCTAAAAATGGTATGTCTAAAGTCCTGAGTAGATCCAGCCACGATTCAAACAATCAGAGCATGAACTATCAAATCGAAAATATTCATTGATCTAATACAGTACAAGCAATATGAGGACGGCATTGGACAACTCTCCGAAAATAAACAATAAATTATGATATATTGTCGAATTGTTCGGAACTAACCAAAAGGACCGCATCCAACATCAAACCCAACGACTTTCGATTATTTCTTTCTTTTCGTAAGAACCTAGAGCGACGATATTATTGTTGTTCTTTCCATAAGAACAGAATCTCATATCACGCTCATCAGATTGCTCTGTTTCGAAAGTTGCGAAGCTTTTCGTTCATTCTTTGAAATTTTATCTTGCAGAGACCGCAATCACTGATTCTCCTTTTCATGCTAAATGTATGAAGTGATCCACTACGGATTTTCCTTGAATGACTCCAATGAGCCTTCATTTTTCGTAATTTAAGAGATTTTCCTGAAACTACTAAACTTTTATACCCATTTACAGACAGAATACGTGTCATATTAGCATTTTTAATGAAATGAATCAAATTTAATAGAAACTGGAATCAATATTCGAGTCAGCTTGTATTAAAATTTTGCTTCACAGTATCAAAGATCCAAAGGCTGAGTTTACACGTGGAATTTTCTTTGAAACATCAGAATGGTGCTTGGTTGTGTTGCTATTTTCGCGAGTTAGGGGTAGATAAAGTTTTTTCAGTAACCGATAAGGCTCTTCGATCCCTGTTGCTTCATGTTTCTCATTTCTTCCAATAATATTACATGTTCTTTGAGACATTTCCAAAGTCCAATAGCTGACTCGAACTCGTAATGCTTATGCTTGAGGCAAGCTACATTTTTTTCATTAGAACAGTAGAACTTCCATATCGATGAGTTAATGAGCTCAATAACACACACAATTAACAGTAATTAAGTATTTACAACTGCTTGTTTTAGATTAAACAAATACGAGTTGACTCATCTTAATTAAAATACTCAAAATTCAAATGTGTAAAATTACCTTCCTCTTATTGACTCTCTCTCTGCTCCCAAACCTGGCCTGGTCTGTGTTGACCTACACTGTCGATGCCTCAGTGCCCTCTTCGAGTTCACCTGTCTTCAAAGAACTCAAAGACACCATTCCTTCTGTTAGAGATCCCTCTGGCTACATAAGTGACAACATCACGATTATCCTCAAAAGCACCACTGTCGGCATTGACCAGACCCTTCCAAACTTCTCTATTAACGGAGGTACCGGTGGAGTTGATATCGTATATGAAGATGCTGATTTTCAGGTCTCTTCACCTTCAGATTGCGATCTCCTTCCGAGCATTCTACTTTCTGGATCTAGCAGCAACTCTGTGCTTCCAGTCTCCAATATTGATTATTTTTCGATTACTGGAGTGACATTGAAGGTGGTATCTGATACGTATTCAAATTCCATTTCAAACGTGAGGAATGTTACCTTTAGAAATATTTGCATGCTTAATTCGAATCCCACGAGTGTGACGAATCTGAATTATTTGCTACAATTTTATTCGATAACGCTCCTCAATTTCACTAACATGGTGATGCTGCACGATTCTTCAGGAATGATGTACATTTGGTCATCTAATATTGCGATACAATCGTGGAAGTTAGTCGTTTATAAAGCCGCAGTCAATTATCCAATGGTTTACATTGTTGATGACACCACTAAAGATCACAATGTGACGGTAACAGATTTTACGATCACCTGTTCAGATTGGGACATACGCCCTGCAACTCAGACAATTTATATCCAAGATGGCGCATTAGTCAACATTACAGATGTCCACATATCAAATTGCTTTTTCGGGAGACATGTGACTAGAAATTGTCTTTTTAGTCTCAGAGATATTCATACCTTGATTTTACAGCAACTGACCTTTGAAAATATGAAATTGGATCTAATTGCAGACAAAAGCTCAAACGGATTCCTGCAGCTCCGAAACCATAAAATCCTGTTCATTAGCTCAGTATTGTATAAGAATGTAACTACACTGTCGATTCCGAATGATAGTGTTGGGAATAACATTGGTTTTGGTTATATAAGTTTCTACTACAATGCAGCTTTTGAGGCAATTTCTGCAATCGTTGAGCATATTATGCTTCTGAATTCTCACGTAGCAGGGAAAGGTTCAATCCATTACGTTTTCAGTTTGGACGAGAAAACTAAGTTAATTCCCGTTAAACACAACAATTTCTCCATTATTAATTCTACATTTGACGTTTCAATGGGTTTTGAGATTCAACCACAGCGATTCGAAACAAAGCAAGATATAAGCAGTGTAACCTTTTACTCACTCAACAACTTCCAAGTCATAAATTGCTCATTCTATGAAACTCAACTATTTACGTTTGTGACCCAAAACTTCGATAGAACTGCTTATCTATTGGATGTGTTCGGTTTTGAAATTACGAATTTCACTTTGATTGGAAATACTTTTACATCAACAGGAATTTATAATCCAATAGAGCTGTTGGGAGCTCAATTCAGAATCAATAATCTCACTGCGCTGAACAACACTCTCATTGGATGCATATTTCTCACTGTGAGTCTCCGGCTAAGCACTTTTGCCCTCGTTAATTCCACTATAAATCAATTAAATTTGGATAATGGGGCATATTTTATCGGGTATACAACTGACACGAAATACAATCTTCCAGAGGAGGGTTTCTATCAGGACAAAAAATATATTGTAGAGACACGGCCATTTTCAATCATTAATAGCACTTTCTCCAACATTGTCCTCCTAAGAGGATCGTATTTGATAAGAAGCAACAGCCCAATGATCATTTTTGCTAACAATGGTTTCTCGGGTATCTCTTCTACAGAGTCCAACTTAATTGTTTTCGGCAAGTATAAGCCTCCTACGATTAAACCGCCTGGTTACGCTTATAACATCTCATTATGGGCTGAAGAAAAAAT